>JGI24021J15306_10000357_pt1 | contig 32538 bp, 22 predicted proteins | sample Ectturendosymbi1_FD_15306 | JGI IMG/M metagenome (IMG submission 15306)
CATAGAATGGGTAAAGCGCTTTGTGAATGTCCGTTTGCATTGCATCGTCAGCAACCTGAAAAGTATAAGCAAAATATCGACGTTTCCCCCCTGGAAAAATTTCTGCGGATGCCAATGGAAAGGGGCTTGGGGCCATTCTAACGAAGGTTTGCCGATAACTGCTGTACGCAATACTGCTGAACGGAGCTTCAGCAAGTTGAGGCTAATCAAAACTTTTCACAGATAAACTATGACTGATGAAAGGCTAACAAATTCGGCAATGATGCCTATTGGAAGTGAAACTGCTAATTTATTAGATATGACTGAGTTGACAACAACATTTGCTTTTTGAAAACTTGGAAAAAGTCATTTTCTTAGATTGAAGCAAAGCAAATGCTTAAGTCTGTATGCTTTATACGTTGTGTAGAAAATGCTTTTATAAGCATTTGTTAGAATAAATCGATGTTTTTGTTTAAAACATCGATTTATTCTAAATACTATGCGTTAAATGCAATCTATTGTATATTGGGAGCCCCAACGTCCAGGTTAGGGGGGGCACCAAGCGCCGGTCCTGCGTTGTCACTCCGCCATTGTGAATGAAATCATGAAATGCGTCTTTTCAGTTGGTGGACACTAGAGGTGGCCGGAGTCACTTTTTCAGACTCCGACTCTGCTCCTGTTCCAAAATTCAACCGAAATTAATCCATGTTTTCACTTAAGAAATAACCAGGCAAACTCCTGCTACTGCTGAAATTGAAAAGTGACTCCGGATCCGCGTCCGGTTTTTCACAAATTATTGACTGCGGGTCCGACGGAAAAACCCATAATCCTGCCGGAGTCGACTCCGGATCCATGGCCACCTGTGGTGGATACGCATTGTCCGCTGTCGACTGATATCAACATTTTCAGACCGTGAACCTGTCATGTTCTTTTCATCATCAACAATATTTTGTGATAAAACCTGTGCACTGACGCGCATTTTCTCTGCCACGAGGTCGAAACAGCAAGCAAGCTCTCAGTACTTTCAGATCACACAAAGCTGACGGACCCTTGTCAATCAACGTGAAAAGGCAAAAGAACTTGGGAAGTTCCATCAGACCATTTAGAAAATCATTGCCGACCGAAGTTGGTTGAGGCCATTCACGCTATTAATCTCCCTTCTGCAGTGCATTTCCGTACCGTCCTCAGGACGGACAATGATTGTCATGACGAACATTTCAAATCAAAAACTCATTTTCGACAAGATTTATTACTTTCAGACAAATGGACCCAAGCGCTGTTTTGTTCCAATTCGCCGTCGGCGTTCGCACGAAATGGCGATCTCGCAACAAAGATCCAAACACGGTTCCCAAATGTTGGGATGAGCTCCATCGCAATAGGTTTTTTCCTCTAATCTGGCATATCACCGATACAAATATTTCGTTCTGACGTGCTAGAAACAAGCAGTGGTAGAGCACATACCAAGCAATGAAGCTTTCCTGACCTGATGCACCAATTCCGCACGAACTTTTCAAGAATCCGCAGAATAAACAAAGCGTTCCTAACCTTGCCCACCAACGCCCTGCGCTTCAGCGCTTGGAGCCTGGAGTACATCTCAAAAAAATCCTTGTTATATAAACAGTTAACGTTTCGCTCCGTATGGTTCCAACAGCTCCCACGAGTGCCGAGTATCAGTTGCAATCAGATTGAGCGCGTTTCCAACGATCTCCGCTTCGTTTAGGGAGAGGCTTTCTAATTTTAATGAGGTGAAAATGTATGAGGTAATTTCACACGCGAGTGAGAATAACAAGGTGAAAGTCGCTGACTTGAGTCGAATACGAAAACCGGGAGAAAAGATCTTGATCGTCCGCAGACGATAATTTTTCTTGTTAACAAGAATGCCTGAAATCAGCGCTTGTGATATTTTTCAATACTGAGCTGCAGGCAATTTTTACGAAATGGTTGGAAAATTTCGGTGACAACTATTTAATGAAAGTCAACAAATTACTCAGACTCGTGGAAGCAATTGTTCGCACAGTTGTCTGTTTAGCTATCAAGCCAGAAACACTGTTTTTAGTCTTTTAACTCCAAGTACACGCTTGAGGCTACTACGTTTGTGACAAGATTTTGAAAGTGCAGAAGTCTGCATATGCAACGACCGTTGCAAACGCTTAGCTTAATGAGACTTGATTTACCTGACCTGCAAAACCACGCTTCGTTTGTGTGGTCCGTTGTCCGACGTTTGAGTTAGTTCTCAACGTGTATCGCGCTTTGACCAAACAAGCTGAAGGTGGCGTGTACGGGCGCTAATTCGAGAATCGGCGTTTCACAATATGTTAGTGACCTTTGACAGCAAGCTGCTAGTGACGTTTGACAAACAACGTCATTAACAGATTGTTTCGAGAAACTGCATCTTCATGCTCGTTCTTGGAAGGACGTGGGCAAGCAGATTCAGATGGGAATTACGGCACTGATCACAAGCCGTTTCTGGAAATGTGTCATCCACATGTTCATCGATGTGATCTGTTCAAGAGGCTGAAAGTGATTTATGACACTTTTAAAAAGGTGAGTTATATCTTAACGCGTAATCGGTAGGTGCTGGAAAGGCTTGGCAAGCTTGCGAATATTATCATCTGAACAGCATTTTTTGTCTCGACCTATCGTTAAAAAAACTCCACTCCGTGATTATTGCCCCAAGCTTGATGTGTTCGATGTCACAAACGGTAATTATACCACGCTCCATCAGCAATCCACGTGTGCTGAAAATTTTCTCGTTCAAGCGTTGTTTGTTCTCAAACTGTTGATCACTTCTGCATAGCGGTCGTCAAGTTGGGCAATAGGCAAAGCAAGCAAACACATGCTTTACGAATGCAGGACATATATGCATACATTACCCTGCAGCGCTTCTTGCGTGTGGTCGCTTCGGCGTATTGCAACGGAGCATCAATTAACCCGTTCAACCAGTGATTTAAATGAATGCAGCGGAGACTTCTGGAAGCTTCGCAGCCAAGCAAAATTTCAACGCCAGCACTGTTCAACGCTGGTAAAAATTTCATGATCGATCGCACTCCAATTTCCTGGTATTTTCATGAAAAGTTCGTTTTATTCGCTGTTGCTGGTCAACCATGGGTCTTTTCTGATTTATTTTTTTCCTATCGCTGAACAGAATGAAGACGTGTTTCGACGTATTGCGATTGTGTCGTCTCGAGCCTGCGACAAACAAGGGATTGTTCTACGCGTGAAATAGAAACACAATTCATTGTAGCTCAATAATCTTTAAATTCTGCATGTACACTATAATGTACACAGCCGTAGTGGTCTGGGGTCAGCTTTCTTCCTGGGCGTTTGAGAATTATACTTTGAAGGGAAAATAAGACTTGTTGGACAAACGCTTCCACTGTATTAACAAATTTTGTATGAAATAAAAATGCCATTTGTATTTGTTACCCAATATTATATGCTACTTGTCAGGTACTGATATTTATCGTGGTTACAAAATACACCAATATTTGCGCAATAGGCATGATTTAGGAGAATCTGTGGTCATTGCGCGAAAACGTACTGGAAAAACTTTTTTTTTCGTGCTAAAATGTCAATTGCTATTTGGTTAAAAAGTGTACACCCCACAAATCTTTACGCCTGTGACTTAGGTTCGTCGATATGTTCTTCCGATGCGTTTTTTCCACAATCCAGAGGAATACCGCAGCCATCCCGCGACATTAGACGAAAAAACTAGCAGCGCTGAAAAGCATTTTAGAAAGGTACCAACCTACGCAACGTTTGACAGGTTAAATTTTCAACCACTTTATTTAACGTCGAACACTGACGCTCTGGCGGAAGTCGTATCTGCGTTCCCATATAAAATAGGCTAAATACAAAAGTCGCACAGCAAATATTTTTCCCCGAAAACTCCTTGAGATGGGAGTGGTTCAGGCTGAAATGGGCCTGCTGTTGCCATCATCAGGTCTGCTGCACCTGCAGGCGTGTTGTCTTGTCACTCTTCGTACGGCTTTCAAGCAGGGCGGGAGTTCAAAAATTATAGAAACCTTATTAACTTGCAGGACTTGAACTCCCAATGAAGGTTAAGGCGTAGGTCCTCCGTTCGCAGAGGCAGTGGCCGTCTAGTGCCGAGATCATTTTATCTGTGTATTTTAATTTGCAGTTATACGAGAGTTACTTGCTTGATTGACTAAATTTCGAGATAAACACTTTCATTTTTGCCCCAAAAATGATGAATTTGGTGAATTTGAGTCATGGATGTTGTTGTTGATATTTGCGTCAAGCGGGTTATCGGCGAGTCAAAGCCTGCAATCCACGGCCAGCTGACCTGATGACCTCTGGGCCCTTCGTTGACCATGCAAAATAAACAAGAACTGTCATAGGCGTCGGAGGGCGATCATGGATCCCTTCGTCCCCTTTGATATTGAAATTTGACATTTTCTTATTAAAGCTTTAGCAAAAAAGGTTGTTTTCTTAGTTTCGAGTGGGCAAAATGAAGTTCCACCACTTTTGGCCCACCCTGGAAAAATCGTTTTTGGCTACCCTGGAAAAATTCACCATTGGCTTCCCCTGGAAGAAATCTTTCCGACGCCCATGCCTGAATCGCATTTGTTGCCAGTGGTGTTAGGTTCTTTCTTGTGAGCGCATCTCCCATTCTTTAATTGGCAGTGGAGACTCACCCGTTTTTTGATTGAAAGCCAAGTACAGGTGCTTTCAAGGCAAGTACCGTAACTATTTGACTTATCGTAACGCCCGTCGTGACATAAGTGTCGGCGCAACCCCCTACTGTTCGTTATGTATCTTATGTCTATCAGGAGCGTAACGAGGGGGCAAGGGGGACATAATTCCCTGGGCGCCGTATCACCATGGGGGTGCCGAAAAGTCCCAACAACGTCACAAGTGCTTTCTGCACGTACAGCACATTTGCTTCAAAAAGACCCAGGTTCGAACATGGGGGCGCTAAACTTTCTTCTTGCCCCGGGCGCCGTCGAACCTCATTACGCCCCTGATATCTACCCCACCGTGTTGTAATAGCACCGTGGGGACGTTTTTCTAGAGTTCACTATTACTAGATAAAAGCAGGCCCGTAGCCAGGTGTTAGGGTTTGGAGGAGCAAAATTCATTTTTAGGGTGGTCAGATTTTGTTTTTATTATATGTTTAAAACAATATTTTCTGGGCACAAGAAAATTGGGGGCACAAACAAACTGTGGGGGAACTTCCCCCGAATGCCCCCCCCTCCCGTGGCTACAGGTCTGGATGAAAGCACACTCTACTGATGATTGTGTTTTCATCACGAGTTCTTTGTTAGGAGGTATGAGGATTTGATATTATTAAACCGTACGTATGTTACTCTTGCTTTGTGAAACCCACACAATGCTGAAGCAATTTTTGTTTGCCATTTCCCATGACACACGAAAGAATTAATTCCCACCAGTCCGTTGAGTTCACGCAGCGGTCATTCGGAAAACGTTCTGTTCCTGTTGGTGCATTAAGTCACACAGTCGATCACGTTCACTGGTGCTGGGTGCTGATTTCACAGCTGGCGGAGACGATCATCAATATTTAACGCTTCACATTAACGGCAATGATTAACTGGTCGCCCCAGTCTTCAATTAGCGCACCGTCAATCACGCTGGATGAAGAAGCCATTAAAGGTTCGTGAAACGATGATTTAAATAGAAAAAAGCGCTGTCTGGCTCTTGAAGTGGCAAAGCGCTGCGTTCAAAAAAAAAGAGCTTTCGTATTTGTGGTCCGCTTAACGTGATACTTACAAGGTGATGCCAGGAGTGACTGCGTGCATATTTCTATCACAGAGTCCGGTCACAATTCACACGAGATTGGAGTTTTTCCTTGACCGTACGGTTGTCGTAGCTTTCAAGAGCTTGCTATTTCATGGAATCACTAGCACTTCGGTCTAAGTCACCAGTTTGCTTCATTTTGCAAGCATCGTGCTTGAAAGTTACTTTTATTTATCCAAAAAATTTGATTTAAAATAGCTCGTGGTTAAAATCATTACACTGTAAAATCGTAGGGTCAGTTGCTTGTCTTGCGTCTGAGACGGACCTTTGGACAGTATGGTCCGACCACCTTATTTCCAGCCCTGCGCTGCGCCTGCTCATGTCAAACAACGCGGTGAAGCGAAAACAAACTGAACAATGAAAAATCAATCGAGGCGCCATTGTTGCCATTGTAAGCTTCGGTTGCTATGGCTACAAAGTGCCTGGCTTAGATTGGAAACTTCAATCCAGGAACGAGCTCGGCGTGTGTTGCTGGAGACAACACGCGCGAAATTGCCAGGTATTGCGCGAAATCCTTACCAGGGTGTTTGTATGAGCTTAGGTGAAAAAAGTTTTAGATTGTGAAGGTTAGAAAATTATGGCAAAATATTCTACAAACAAAAGCTTGAAAAAAGGCAGATAATTTGGCAGTTTCAGACGTCTTTTCAGTCTTTAACTGGTAAGCTGCGAAGCCAATTGCACTTAATTGAGAACATGTGTATTGTTGCACACTACAGCCTGTGTTTGTTGAAGCTCTATGTCGAAAACACGAAACTGACTAATGTTGCCTTGGCAACAAAAAAGGAACCAGAGGAATTTTCTTCAAAGGGTTTTTACCACATGCGGATTTCTCAGGATTATGGAAAAGTTATGTTTATCAATATGCAAAGTTTCCTCAAAATGCAATGTTTATGCTCAACGACCAGTGGCGTAACTGACGGGTGCCAGGGGGCGAGCCGCCCCCCTGGCAAGCTAAATGTAAAAACTGGGCTCTTTGGCTGAACTTTTGATATTTGGTATTCTTTTGGTTTTCAGTAGGTTGTTGTTTTTCGGAGTGTTTTAGTTTTTTTAGCTAACATAGACACCCGCATTCGTTGTCATTTCTTAACTTTTCTTCTGAGTGTTGGTTAGTGGCCCCGGTACGGTAGCCAGTGGGTCTCATTTCAGCTAAGTTTTGCCCCCCCATGGCTCAAACCTCTAGTTACGCCACTTTTAGCGACAGATAATTGCACGTGTCGGTTTCAGTGAGTTTCTATGCTAGTTTTGCTGGAAAGCTGCAATGTTTTTTATCTTCAAACGCGAAAACGAAACCATTTTTAATCAACACTAAAAGTTGCTTTCTTTTTTAATTTGTATACTTAGAGAATCTTCAGCTGGGAAAACTTTCAGACTTCTATTGAAAAGATCTCGCTTGTTTAATTTGTAAAAAGGTTCATTTTAAGTTCAAGTGTGATTTGAAACAACTTCTGGGTTTGATGCGAGAGCTACAGGCGGTGTTCATAAGCTTCACTTTTTATCATTGGTCAAAGACTTTCGCACAAGTTGGGACTTGCACGTCCACAGTCGCAGAATGGTTTCTGCCATGACAGTGCTTATTCGCTCAACAGATTTTCGAAGTGCATGTGGGGAAGGTGATCATTGCGTTGACCTCAGCTTGATACTTTTTTTGCAAATGAAAATGTTTAGGCCAATGTTTCAGGCATTTTCTACTCACGAGAAAACAATGCAGGTCGGTTCCGATTTTGACACAAAAATTTTGTCGATTATTCTCCAGGTTTACACTTATCGCAAGATTTTCATTTCAATTCGTATCCGTGACACCCATTTGCTAAATCGTTACTTGCAAAGTAGTTTTGGTACCGCTTAAAAATAGATCTGAGAAAGTGAACCTCAGTCACTGTATTTGTAAATAAGTCAAACTCAGCGTTTTCTAAACACTTGTGGATCACGGACCCTTGGTTCAATAAAAGTTACAGACCACTTAAAGAGGAAACGTTGCAATGAATCATCAAAATTGGGTTTTAAATCATGGTAGTTGTGATCAAAATGTCTGTAAAGCCGATTAACCCTTTGAATAACATTCATGGACCCCTTAATGCACCTCAGGCTAAAAACCCTGGTCTAAGCGAATAATTCCGCTTGTCACTGCACACAAGTTGAACCCCACTAACGTTTTTTCAGTTAACTTTGATTTGGTCTCATTCCTCTTCAACCAAGATTTATTATCATAAACAAACGAAGAACCAGCCAAGACAAACAACGATTTTAAGAAAGTATGAAACAAATCTCAGAACAAATCTTAAATGTCGCTGATTCGCTGTACAAAGATGTTTGTGCAGCGAATTAGCAAAACTTAAGTTAGCAAACTTTACAAGTTTACATGAAATGTACGAACAGTTTTCCCCTTAGCAAAATTTAAAAATACGAAAACTCATAAAAAATTGCTTTCATCGTAGACAGTGACGATTCAACGCAATAAAGAATCTCAGTCTTTTGGTTCTTCCTTGACTCCCTCCCCATTTTCGATGGTTGGTTTTGAGAGACCCGAGCAGTAGCATGGGTTTAAGTTATGCCTTTTATTTCCTTATGTTTTGCTTTTTCCCGCAACTGTTGCCCAAAGTTGAAAATGGTAGCTAAACTGCGCGAAACCTGGCATAAGATTGTCTTTAGCCATGAAACTACGGCTCGCTTTCTTCAAGTCTTGCCCCAGTTTTCATTTCAACCGTAAGCTTTACTTGCAATTTACAGGATTGAAGATGCGTATATGACGCGCGTAATGGATTTCCTGGTAAAAAACTCCGCGAGCGGATTTAGCCGCGTCGCCATTGTGGAGACTTGTAGCTATGCAACGTCAACGACAGCAGACTGCGAAATCAAGGTTCTGCTGTGCTGACTGATTCGACCAATTCTTTTTATTACAGTAATTTAACAATGGTCATACACAGACACAGCGAGGTCATCAATATCGTCAGCGAAATTTCCGTTGTGGAAAGGCAAATAACGCATGAGACTCACTTCAACGTTGTGGTAAGGCAATACACAGGAACTTGCTCTTCAAATGACCTTTCTGGTTTTTTAAAACAGCTAAGGCAGCTTTGCAAAAAGATGTGATTGCATAAAATGTGATTAAAACAACGCTTAAAACTTAACTTTGTTTATTTATTTTCAAGGCTGGTAGGATACAGGCATGTCGCAAGCGGTTATAAATCGACCGGGCAGCATTGGTCGTGTGGGCTCGCTGCCTAGGATCGAGCACCCACTCTCGCGGTTAGAAAACCCTGATAATATTTCCGTTAGAGGGGTGAGCCGAGCAAGTTTTCGTCAGGGTGATGCTGTCGCGGAGAAGGGGGTGCGGAACCACCGGCCGGCTACGATGAGCCCCAGGAGGAAAGACTTGGACCCGAAGATGCCAATACAGGCCATACCCGAAGGTGTTCAGGTCGTACATTCCACAGATCCGGAAAAGACTACTCTTCCTGTTTTCGGTAAAGTAGACAGTTTTGCTTTTTGATTTAATCAGAATGTATGTAATTTTGCTTAGACAGATATTACGGTTTGGTACGCCTTTCACATGACGTTTAAAGCTGTTAATTACAAATGGTTTTCTTCAGCTTTTGTTGTTAGGAAAATTGCTTATCAGCAGCTTTTTTACCGAATTCACCAGCTCAGAACTTGTGAAGTCGTGAACTTGTGAACAGCTCAGCCACAGGCGTAGCCAGGGGGGCCATGCCCCAAAAAACTTTCGGAAGATACAGTCATTTTGTTCTTTGAGAGGCAATATCCTAAACAAATAGTGGTATTCGCCTAAAATCAAACATTTTGGCCCCCCAAAATTTTTGGGCTGGCTACGCTACTGAGCTGAGCTCAGTACCTCAGTTACGATTTGCAGCTAATACAACGGGAACTTCACTGGCACGTTAATTTATTACCAAACTTTCATTTTCGCCGATTCATCTTTTTCTGCCACTTTTATTAATCTTGTAAGTTCCAGATATTTATATCTTCGAATAATCGCATTGTAGTTTGTAGTCTTTGCTTCACTTTTTTCCAAACTAATACGCTTAAATATTTTTTCCGTCTCATGAAATTGTTTTCCTGATTTCTTCAGTTTAAGTGAACAAGCAGTTTAAGAAATACTGGCATTCAACTGCAACGTCATCGTCAGCAGGAACGCTTTCATATATTCTGCAAAGTTACTTCAATACATTTTTGTAATCACAGAACAACAGTACCTTTCATCACCCATTTCAACAGATGCGCTGTTATGATTTTACCGGAGTATAAAATTATTTTTTCCGTTTGAACACATGCCTTTTAATCATGTTTAGGGCTCTTCCACGCGTTCCTGCTCTTTTGACACTTTTAGTATTTTTGTCTTTATATCACAAAGCACTTTTTCACAACTTACAACATGTATGTCCAAAACATGATCTGGCGATATTTCCAGGGTTGCGGAATCGGAGGTAGAATATCCGACTCCGACTTTCCAAAATTTCCGACTCCTTAATATAAAGGGAATGAAATTTGGCTGTTAAAATCAATGGAAATCGTAGTGCACAGCAAGAAATATCTGTTTCAACAAAAGTTTCAAAAGAAATTGTACCATTTCAACAGGAATTCGATGTAAGAAATGATCCAATCGGACATCCGGAGTCGGACAAAAAAATCCGACTCCGGCTCCGACTCCCAGTGTTGTTAGGAATCCAACCCCACCCAAAAACCTCCGACTCCTTACGACTCCGACTGCGCAACCCTGCATATTTCACTATCGAATTTTGCCAAAGACCTGCAATAACCGGGTTGATTTCTCGACTTCTGCAGTATCTTGGCCTGGGGTAATCAGTGCCCTTTTGTAATATTTGATGAGATCCCAAACGTTTGAGGAGACTCGCTGTTGTCTGCTCCACATTGCTGTACACCGAATAATGTTTTGTGTTTCGTGGTTTGATTTCGCTTCTGAAATAATTTGCGTAAGTTCTCAGATTCACATTCTACTTTTGATTGTTCCATAACGATGATTGAAATTTATTCCGCCAGTTGTTTCATAACCGATAGTAATTTTTAAAAGTGCATCGTTTATTGTCAGTCAGACCTTCTATGTTTAGTGGATTACCTTGCACTTTTCATAGCTGAGTGCATAAATCAACTATTTCCGTGCACGCAATGTCAATTAATGCTAACACCCTCACAGAATACCTGGGAGATATTTTAGTCCCATTTCTTTGCCTTCTTGTTTACTGTCAGTTGCACTCTCTTGGTTAAATGGTCACATATTTTCTGTTCAATACGTTAGCTCCCTTACATACAACCCCCAAATGACATGTCCAATCTCGGTCTATGAGTCCGTTTCAGACTCATGGGCTCATTTTCTCTGAAACCTCGCGAAACCTCTTGATATGCCCTCAGCTCCAACCTAATTACGCTGCCATTCAAAACCCGTTATTGCAAGAAAAACGTCCTTTCTTACGTGAAGCAAACAGTTTTCACGCCGGTGTTACAGTGTTTTATTTTCCGAAACTGACTTTTCTTCCAGGTGGCAGAAATTATTGTTATCGATACGGTAAGCACGCTGATGATGCGAATCATTCTAGAGAATAGACCGGAGCGTAGCTTGCAGAGCTTGTCGGCGAAGCATACAGTTACTCTTATGTGCCTATCAACTGTTCGTGAAAACTGTTGATACAGCTGAGATTATAGTGGTTGAGGTGATGTGCAAGACGTACAGTTAACTACTCACCCGCATGGCCAGTACTTCAGAGGAACGCATTCACTTCTTGGCGTGATTCAATGGAATCTCGTCACCCCATCTTATTTGTTTTGTCAACTAATATGTTGTGAACAAATCCCGGCTATCATTTGGCCTCGTGGAAACTGGTCATACTTACTGGCATATTGGACGTTAGTTCCTTGTACTAAGTAAATGCTGTTTCAAGCGTAACCCAAGCTAAAAGAACAAGATTTCGTTCACTCCAAACTTAAAAACAAGCATGTTATTTTCATTTCAATCAAGAATTATTAACCATTCTACCTATGGAATTTTTCAGCTTGACCCCAGATTCAGACTAGAATATCCAGAGAAATTACTGATTTTGCGCTATGCTCTCGCACTTACGTTACAACTGCAATCGCTGCTGTGTATATCGAGCGTGTTATTGACGTTGTAGTCAAAACTTGAAAAAATGTTCAGTTTTTCCTATTTTTGTAAATAGACGCAGCAATCATTCCTTGTGCATGATTGCTAAGAGACTAACATTTGCATGTTATGCATGCTCATCTATGCATGGCATAAGCGTATAATAACTCGCCTCATGTAGCTGTAAAAGTGCATCAAACAGTGAACACAGGCCTATTTGAAGATTGTTTATGGAATACCAGGAATATCTTCCGGGAAAAGCTCTACTTTACATGTGGCGATCTTTTTCAAAAAAATACAGTATGTATAAAAAGTGCATTGTCCAAGGGGTTAAACATTTTACCGATACAGAAAACTGTCTTTGAGATGCTTTCTCTTAAACGCGCGGGTGTTGTACCAAATCAGCTATGTCCAACCCGTGGGCCGCATGTGGCCCAGTCGAAGGTTTTGTGCGGCCCGGTTTAGGTTTTCTCTGCAGTAAAAGTATATATACAGGCAACTTTTCCTTATTTGGATAATCTCGAAGTTGACAAATTTGATGCAGGTGGTCTTCAGTGCCATTTTATCACGTCTGTTGCCACTGCAGTTAGGATTCGAACGCTTTCACTAGGCTACATTAGCTTAAGCTAAAGTTAGTTTGCCAAGATGAAAGTAAGCCAATCAATGTGCGGTCCTCATTAATATGTCATTCAATGTGCGGCCCTGGTTAAAATAGTGACATAATTTTTGACTCAGTAAGCCATTTGGGTTGGACATAGCAGTACTAAATGGTTAAGTCCGTTTTAACCTAAAGTAAACTATATAGCCATTCTTTACAGTGTTTACACAATGGGTGCTCACATTCCGTTAATTGTCAATGCTGGTATTTATGGTTTTCTCTGGGGTATCTTTTTGGATTTGCAATTGCGAAGTTCGTCTGCAACTTAAAGATGTTCTTGGCGCTGTAATGTTAAAAAACGTGCGAAAGCAAAACGAATCCACGTTTCACCATGCGCAAGGTTATGGTTGTCCAAAATGCACTGTATCTTTGATTTTGATTCATGATAGGTAAGTACGAAATCCATTGTTCAATTGTACCTCAAACCTTGGGGCGGAGCCAAACCAAGTCCTTTGTCTTGATTGTTCCAAAGCTTGACTGCCGGATCGTACGAAGCGTTATGAACTTTCAGGCCTAAAACCAGAGTGTTTTTCCCACTCGCTGCTGATCCGTGATGCAACGCAATTACAATTACTTCTATGTCGGTCCATTTCGGCCAATGTACAATCGCGAAAGGGTGTTGAAGCCCCTTCAAAGCAGATAGCTTATTTCACACATTGACGGAAGAAGCAAAAAATTTTACTACAATTTAGGGTCTTTTTAATATAGTTTTTTGAGACGCAGTTGACCGCCAAGAAGTAGGGCTGCCGTTCACCTTCCTCTTCAGCTAAAATACTTTCAAGGCAAATGTTGCTGTATCAACACCGTAAATACTTGGCTTATCATTAGCAAACAACTACTGTTTCCGCTTATCGCAAGAAATTTTTGCACCCTATGTTCTGAATCTGCAAAACAAGGCGTTGCCTTGTAATTTTCCACCAATGTTTTCCTTCGTTGTCCGTTTTCTTAGAGCATGTTTCGCTTAGTTGACAACTTTATTTTGCCATACCCCCGAAACTGCAAGTTTATTCTGCAGCTATAGCAAAACAGGGTTGCAGGTAACCTGAGGCCGACGCAAATCAAATACAGATTACTTGTGGGCTAGAAAGCCGCTTTGGCAATTAGCTGTGGTCTTTTCCAGATTAAACGTTTAGCAGATAGTTGAAGGTGCGCTGCCAGCGCATGCATTGTACGCTTTTTTGACTAAAATGTCGTATACCTTTCCAAATTCTTTCTACTAAACAAATATTAGATAATAGTGTATTGCGCAAATAAGGTCCTAATACGTACGTCCACATAACTGTGAACACTATACCTTCCCAAGATTTTAAGCGTACATCACTGGAGTATGTTTTCCGAAACCACGATCAAAATGATACTCAGTCAGTTGCTGTCAGCGCCAGGTGTTTGTACTGTGCTATAAAACTGTGCAAAATTCATCTCAAAGTTTTGTGTCGACCACAGGAAATCGAGCTGTGCTGAGCAGGGCGGACTCACGTGCAAGCCACGCCAGCAGAGCATCGACCATGTCACGGCCTGGAACGCAGACACGAATTGAAGTAGACGAGGTTTGTTGTATTGCTTTTTAAACAAGATATGGCTGAGAAATACATCAGATACAAGGCCTTTCTACTTGAGTCGGTGACGATCTGTCAATCAGTTCAAAGACAAAAAAGTTCAATTGCCTGACAGCTGGACTACATTCAGCTTCGCGATAGGTCAACAGCTTGGCCTGGTTTGTGATTGACAGACGTATCGGTGGTGATGAAAATCATTTTAGCATTTGGCGGCGTTCCAAAGAAGTGCCCAACACAATTTCATTGCAAAATGACCAACGCAACTGCATTCAATTCATTGTTGTTGTGTTTTTGCGTAGTTGTATCCATCCACATCAAACTGGCTCAATCCCATGTGACCTTTCCGGACAATTGTGAAGTCTGTCGTTGTCTTGTCTCGTCGCTGATTTCTTCTGTCACTGAATTGCAAAGTCACCGTGCTCTTTTTTAGACCAGTTTGAGAATCACGATTTTCTCTGTGAAGTTAGCATCGCTCAAAAACGTGGAGGCAAAAATTGCGTGGTCACTTCTTTTTGTGATGTTCCCAGCTGTGCTATTAAAATTTTGATTTTCAGTTGGAGATGTTGCTTCGCGACAAGATTCGCACTGGTGGGTACTTCACTGTTCGGCAAGCTTTCAAAAACAACGATCCGGAAGGCAAAGGCAACGTCACAAGGGAAGCTCTCATGCATATCATATCCTCGTTTCTGGGAAGAATGATTTCTTCAAGGCAATTTCATCTTCTGCTGAAAAGGTTAGCCATTTGCGCACATACTGCACACCTCTCGCTGCTAAACTGCGAACCACGCAGTATGAGTGTGTTTTACATATTGCTTACAGGTTTAAAGCATGCAAGTTGTCTGTTTAGTTTGTTGAGTGGATTGCAGAAGAAGGATGACTTTTCAAAGTTTATCTGCTATCTCAAAATACTTTGCGTGACATTATTCCCTTTCGTAAGGGCATACTCCGTTATAGTGTAATGTGAATACCTTCCATGCAATGCTCCATTTCTGGTAGGGCTGCGCATGCGAAACTGAGATGAATGCAAACCTGCGAAATTAGCCCATGAAGCAGATCTTGTTTAAAGCAGTTTGAAGCAATACGTATGCATTTTAAGGTAGCTTCTATTCGCGACATTCCTGTTATGCCTCATCTCTGCAGACTTCACCTCGATAGCCAGAGCATCATCAAGTTCGAGGAATTCTACGCACAGTTTCGTGAAAGCGTTTCGTCCGAATATCCGCGGTGGCTCGACCCCGTGGCAAGACTACAAACGGACAGAGCAAACATGTCTGCCAGTCAGGTAATATGATCTGCCGGCTTCCAAGCGTGATAATTACAAGGTCTCTGGTGTTTGCTCTTACCGTGCGTTGGCATTGTTAAAACATGTGAACAGCATCGGTGGCGATTTAAGCTGCTGCTAAGGTGGCGCATAGACGGAAGGGGTTGTTTTCGTCGATTGTATATCCTGATGATTAAATACTATATGACAGTAGTCTACGGCTTCTGAAACGTAGAAGTGTGTTTCTACCAACAATGACCCCATTTTGTTACGTTTAATCGGGTCAGGAGATGCGAAATACCTGATTTGTCTTTGAGGTCGGCTTTAGTCTTTTATCGTAAACAGATTCAAATAGTCAGACTGACATTGTCGGCCCTTGAAGTTATAACCGTACACTGTGCTATTGCCGAGAAACGACATTTGTAAGATAAAGAAAGGAAAGTAATTATTTCCGAAAAGCTACAGAACTATATAGAACTACATTTCCCCCAATACACAGAACTAATTCCAACAAGCGTTTCACGTTCAATCTCTGTAAATTTTAGGCAGTATCAAGGCACTGATTATATATTAAGTGAACCAGAAGTGATACGTTTTCGATCGATTCATGTAATTTAGAAAATGTAATGGTGGTCACTGCATATATAAACTAAAATTGGAAATATTAATGCATATTTATGCGCAGTCAGACCTCGCAAGGTCGCTTGGTGGAGCGATCGCACACTGATTTTATTGCAAAAATCTCATGTGATAAGTAAACGAGGATTGGATCCTTTCTTTTAATGAAAAGAATCACGCCCGATAAGGGACTTGAACCCTTGACCGTTGGATTAAAAGTCCAACGCTCTACCGACTGAGCTAACCGGGCTGCTGTGTAAAATATCCGCAAGCTACAAGACTTGCGGTACAGCTATGTCCAAGATTCTTGAAAAATGCTGTAACTATTTTTTATTCAAAAACAGCCCAAAATTCAGTTCTTCAGTGAAGCAAGCCATTGGTACAGCCTTCGTCCCTGATTGCTAATGAAAATGCAAATATTGTTAAAATTGAAATAAAGGTATAAACACATCAAGCTGTGCTTCTGATGTTATTCACCAAAACTGACTTGGATTACCTTTTCGAACTTACCTGTAGTTCCTATAGTTGACAACGGAAGATGCTGAACGACATAAGACAATGGACAGTTTAACACCAATACCATATTTTCTACATTTTTATATCTTTGTTTATTATTTTACTCGTGTGGTGCCTATGAGGCGTTGGGCGTTGCAGCCTGTTCGCCAAGTCACGCGGCTGTACTTATGTCATGAATGACATGATGTTATGATAAGCAGCACCGCGAGTAAGCTTTGGTTCGACGCCAGAACCGTTCAAAGATCTTTGGTATATGACTCGACCGTGCGTAGATTTCAGCCTGAGAGCCACTCTCTAATGATAGAGCTGACAGACAAGCTGATCCGCTGGTCTTTCGTCCAAAGAAACTCCTTGTCTCATTCAGAAACAGCTCTCCCGAGCGCAAACCTTCTCCGTTAAATTTTAATTTTTCCGTATGTTATAAAACTCAGTTTTTTAATTTCAAACAAGATTGTATTTAGTGCACATTTTTTTGTTGTGACCACAGACTGAAAATGTAATATGAGTCCCGCAAACGCGCCAATAAACTTAAGCTTGTCCTAAGCAGCTGGCACCACATTTTCTATTCTGTATCACGCACTTGGCAAAACTAAAGCAACGGATTGGTTTCAGTTGATCATGCTGGAGGCAAAAGTTATTTTATATTGAGGGCTTTTTTCAATAACACAAAATCTCTTCAAAGTTCATTGTGCGTCTAGCTTTACTGGGTGCTGTTAAGCGCTTTTCTAGAAACATCTTTTTGTAATGCGTTAGTTTAATCCAGAGGTGGCCAAACTTTTTGACCCGAGGGCCGAATTCGCGACTGCCTGGCCACTGGAGAGCCGGATACAGCGCAATTTACATAATCTATGCAAAAATAGGGTGTAAAAATGTACTGTACTACATAAATAACAATAAAATCATACCATTTTGTTTACACTTTCAGCCAATGCGGTTGCACTACTGTCCCCAGTCGGAAACGCGTTGCTTGAAACAAACGTGCAAGGTATTTGACTGGCCAGATTAAACTGGTTGACGGACCGGATGCGGCCCCCGTGCCGTAGTTTGGCCATCCCTGCGTTAAGCAGTCTATCTACCCCTGGGGGTAAATTTAATGTTCCAAGGGGGTAAATTTACTGAACCATAAATTGCAGTCAATGTAAATTTTTATAAATCACTAAATTGCAAATTTATAAATAAAGAGTTTGTTAATTTCGTATTTTCAATAAATGAGCACCATTGGGGATTGGGGGTAAATCTGGTAATCTTGTTTGATAAAAGGGTAAAATGTATAAAAAAGGTTAAGAAACACTTATCTAAGGAATCCTTTCCCAGCAAAGAATCTGTCACTAAGATCTTACTGAGTATACATTTCGCCTACCTGGTAGGCATCATCAGCACTCCAAAGTGAGTGAAGCACAAAATATTATTAAATAAAACCCACAAACAGTAAAGATACAAAATTAAGAGAATTTAATTGAAAAATTGCAAGCGTTACTTTCAATGTTTAGAAAAGAAGAAGATAGATTGATTGATTAACGCAATTTGAGGTGCAGCTCGCTCGAGAGACGGTTCGTTCGGGAAAACGTTTCCTTCCTGACTTGGTCTCTGCTGATATTGGTCACAGGTCCACGCCCAACTCAAAGAAAAGACAAAGCAGAGGTTTCTGGATTTGGCCGATCTTGTGCCACAAATGAACCCTGGCGGGTCAGGGAGGATCATGGCGCCCGAATTTCGAAACGTGCTGAACAAGCTCGGATTTTTCATGGAAGATGTTGAATTCGAAAAGCTGTGGAAAAAGTACAGTGCATTTTTTAACTTAATTATAACCCTACACTGTTCAGGTACGAGATACGACGTGTAAATCCACGTCTGAGTAACCTTCTGCAAACTGCAGCCCACGTTGTTGAAGTTCGATATCGGTTTTGCAACATTTTGACGTCATTAATGATGTACGAGCGTGAAAACAAAAATACAGAAATAAGAAATGGTTTGCAGAGGGTTTCTGCAGGAGCACGATTCGTGTTCTTTCCCAAAACAATATCTTTTCTGATGTAAAGCTTAGGTGCGGGAAAATTATATCAAAGTCCCTGTTTATCGCGAATAACAATATGATTCATCACATTGCATGCTAGTTGTTTTCAAACTGTCGCTAGGTTCAGCTGAATTCGAATGGTGTTCCATCAGTTGGCGAGCAGATGCTGGCAACTTGGGTAAATGCCACCTAGTGCCTCCAGCTAGCTTAACTAATATACGTTGTTCACAACTTTTGCGCTTCATATCAGCTGACGTGGCTTAGTTGTAGATAATGTTTAGAGAAGTATCTTTGTTTAGTTGGCGGTATTTGCATCATTGAAATTCCGAACCAGCTGAGATTACTGTATCTGCGAGACAATTACTGCTCAAGCGAGTGACTGTCTGATTTAGCTTTGTTTGAGTTACTTCCGAGAAATTTGCTAAATTATTAATGTTTCTGATTCCTAGACCTGTAATAAATTCATTCGCCCGCAACAAAAATATTGGCCAAGTCAGTCACCAACAGACCTTTAATGCGGTAAGATTGCCGATAGTCAGAAAAAAAGCTTCCAGATTAGAATTTAAGTTTTCCGTGATGTATGCGTGGTTGATGAAACCTCCACAAAATTCACAAAACGCCCGTGAGGGCTTTCTCTGACGACAACTCTGAACCCTTGCATTGCACACTGCATTTTGGTCATCGAAAAGCATATGAATTTTTTAGGGTAACGGCTCACTTCCCATCTTTTGCATGAAGGTACGACGAGTCTGGCTTAGGTGTGGTGAGAGCAGAGTCACTGCTCAAGAAGCTTGGAATCGAGTTTAGAGATTCCAAAACTCCAGCCAGATCGATCCATTCCTACTTAAGTGACCCAAAGGCACATGAAGTTATCTCAAAGAAGCCTGAATCTGCTCGTGAGTTGGCTTATCAGTATGTTAATGAGCGCACCGTTATCTGATCTTTTGCACTGCCGATCAACACGTAGTTGGAGTTAGTCAATGCTAAATCTTAACATGTCAGTTAGGCAATTTTGGCTTACCTTTTTGTGTGTGAAAAGCAGGCTAAATTTAAGCTAGAACGCAAACCGATGGTTCTTGCAGGCCGCCTGCCCTATTTCAGGTTTCGCAAATAATTCTTGTGTTTAAGTATCTTCGACTCAAAAGGTTTGATGAATAAAAGAAAGCATATCTTACACTGCTTTATGATTGTGATTCGGTTAAGCTTTCGCTATATTATTCTTACCTGAAGCAAAAACTTTCTTTCTTGAATCTACTGTGTTCACCATTACGTCAAAAATATGTGGAATGTGTTTTTTTTTTAATTACTGATTTGAAACATTTGTCAAGCTTCTGTTTCAATCATATGTCATTCTATTAACATTCTATTAACATAAACTGCGAGCACCCTTACATGTAGCTTCTAACCTAGAGCTGAAAGTGTATGTTTAAGCTGACAGTAGAAAACCAAACCTTTCTATTGAGAAACAAGCATGATATGCCAGAATTGTTATTGCAATGAAAACAGTTTAGATAGGCAAGGGTGATTTTGGAAAATTTACAAGATTATTTGAAACTTTGGGTTATTCCCACGAATCTCTTCACTTTTCTGGCACTTTCCCGAGTTCTGGAATTCACTTTATCCTTGATAAGTTGTTTTCGCGCAAAAATGTAAATAATTTTTCTTGTTAAACTATTTTATTTGTTCATTTTCAAAGATCCAATGTAAAAAAAACACAAAAAACACGTTTTGCTTGATTTTTCAGCCTCGACCGGCCGATCGCTGCGACCGAGCGAATCTCAGCGTCGAACTTCGATCGACATCGAGAAATGGTTGAAGAACAAGTTCCGTCAAGGATTCCAAGAGATGAGGGCTGAGTTCCGACGCGGGGATCAGGAGAAGACTGGAAAGGTGATACCGATTTGTCGCCGCGCCTAAACACAATTCGAAAAGTATTTACCACAGAACAATGGGGTGCTTCAAAACTGTTGCAAAAGCCCAAACGCCTCTTCCATTGTGCGTATAGTTTTTAAAGCAAGTAGGTTGGAAAATGCGTTTGTTTGGTAAACGGACAGCTTAACTTGTTGAACAACCACAGTCAGAAGGCAGGGGACAAGTCACCGAAGTCACGTGACTGGAAGACGGGAATGTCAAGCATTATTCTAAGTAGCGCCATAAAAGAGTGAAGAGTCTTCTAATTACTTTCACAACTATGAACTTCCAAATACTTCCGACACTCGGCGACGTGACTGATAGCAGCAGCAGTTGAAACATTCAAAATTATCCTGGAAAAGACGCATTGCTTTTGCGTAGAAATGCTTTTCTATGGATGACTCAGCAGATTTTGCTTGGTACTCTGAAGTCTAGAAAATAGTCCCGATATTTTAAGGAAGAGAGCACGGAAATGGTCCTTTCCAGTTTGGATTCGTTGTTATACACTCAATGTTTGTTTTTTTATGAGAAAAGTTGAATTTCTGGACCTTACGCTTCGCAGGGTTGACGAAATATACTTCAACATCTTTGAAAAACGAACAAANTATGTCGCTGCCTTCGTAACATGCTGTTTGCGTGAAACTCCCACATTTTTACAGGTTTCTCGTGACTTGTTTCGCCGAGTTCTTTCCCAGTTCGACTTGTACCTTCGTGAGGATTCCGCGCTAAATATGTTTCTGGCAAGATGCAACTTGCCTGAGCGTGGTGATATATCTTACGTCGACTTTTTGAATAAGTTCCAAGACAGAAGTGAAAGCGGGATTGCGCACAACATTCTACAAAATCCACAGCACAGGTAATCTCTTCATTTTCTTGGATGATGCATATGCTTGAAATTCCTGTTTTCTTCAATTGCGTAAGTGTTAAGTGTATGGAAACATTTTTGAAGTATACGACAATAAATAGGCCTATTGTCTGGATCCACGCTGGCAAGACCACAAAAGTAACATTTTACGTTTGCTATTATTATAACGTGATTAAAAAATGTAATGAATAGTGTTCTGTAGTATTTTTGCATTGTTTTCGAGTCACGTCGCCATTAAAATCTGTCTGCTTTGGATGGTGCAGGGAATGTCATGACAGTTTACCTTTCCAAGTTAGATTTGCAATACGTTTGTACTGCGGTTAATCATTCCCAAAATTTTTTCTTGAAAAAACGCAACGTAACCGGGTGGTTTGTAGACATGACGATAGTGCTTCAAAGCCTTTTGTCGTGAAAGATCCACTTAAAAATGTTTTTTTCTGTCCCTTTCTTGAATTTGTCAATGTGATACATTTCTTCCACCGAGCGGTATTCTCACTTAGCAACCATGGTTTCAAACAGATTCAACAGGAACCCAAGAGCAACCAGTCCGAAGTCAACCGTAACAGCAGTCGAGTCAAAACTCATGACTCTTTTCCAATCAGACTTTCTTGCGCTTCTGGGAATGTTTCACAAAATCGACAAACATCATCAAGATATTCTTTCCCAGCAAGAATTCAGAGCCGCCATTGAAAGCAGGTAACTCCGAAAAATCGTTTCACGCAGCTTTTTGGAAAGTATGGATGCGAAGACTGTTTCTTTTGGATGAAATGCATTTGGATTTGCCGTACACAAGTTTTAAGCAAGTAGTTGGTCAGGTAATATTGCCTACTTTGACAAAACAAAACAACTTGCGTTAGTTCTAAATGCGCTGTTTTGTTTTACTTCTGAAGATAAAGACGTACATCGCTGATAAGAAGAGCTTTTTGCGTTTAGAGTTTAATTGTACAACAGTTAACAGTTATCATGGCCAGGTTGAGACGGCGCCGCAATTTCAGGTTTCATAAATGCGAACGTCAACAATGCACGGTCTGTACAAGGAAGAAATAGCTTGTGAGTTAAAATATCGTCAGCAACCGTGAGCTATTCCAAAATATTTGAGCACTTGCTGCAATAAAGTTGTGAGGATGTAGATGTGCCCGACCGATGAACAGCTAACAAGCAGAGATTTACATAAGTGTTTATTATATGCAAATTTTGCCGTGTTATATGGAAATCAAATTGCAATCGATTAAGGAATAAGACCAACTTGTTTTTTGCAACTGTGATTTTCATATAATAACTGAAACAGATTTTGCTTGGCAACAAGACTCAGAATCAACGTTAAAAGAATTTTGTTCGTCTGATGTTGGAAAATTTGCTGTGCTCAATTAGTAAGCGTCTTCGTAAAACGAGCGGCGACACCCAGTCCATCTCCCAGTCAAGAGGAGTTCGATCCACGTACACTAAATGAATCGCCGTAGCGCTTCTTGGGCAAAAGTGTTCACCTCGAATGAAGCGAAAAGAAGTAAAATGCAGGCTTCAGCCTGCTGCCAATTGCCGTCACCCAAAATGATGTAAAAACGTACATTAAAAACGCACACAAGTGTGCCCCGGTCCGCAAACGACTGCTGTCAAAGAGTTGCTGCATTTACATCTAACGTTTGACAAAAGCAACATGTTTTCAGATTTCAACTGGATATGGCTGACGATGAGTTCGAGACTTTTATAGAACAAGTTCCTCTCGATGAGGATGGAAACGTGAAGTATCCCGAATTCATGGCTCAGTTTGACACGAAGTGGGTATTTTTTATTGGTTTGCTCCATGGCCGTGAGTTACACACTTTGATTGTTATGTTATCAATCATGGAAATATAATTTATGTCCCCAGCCATTTAACTGTGCAAATTGTCCAAGTGATCTAACTGTACAAGAAACTTCGTACTTATCGAATCAAGTTTGTTTCTGCAAACAATCCCTGCTACCTTGCCACCTTAGTCACAAATTACTGTTAGGTGTTTCTCAAACCCACAAGATATGTTCCATTGTTTAAATTGCAAGGGCCTTTCTGTTTGAAAATTGCATGCAATTTTTAACTTCTGCATGGTAGCACTCCAAAATAGCATTGACAAGATCATTGGGTACACCACAAAAGTCTAGTTGCGCGCAGAAATAACTTGTAACTGACAAAGCAGCTGCACTGCGTCAAAGTAAAAGCAACTCGAACGAATTGCTGGGAGAAATATTCTGAGACATTTAATCAAAGGAACATTTTAGGCAAGGAGCGAAAAGTCTTTGGGACGCAAAGTCTGTGATGACAAACGCTGCGCCACCAAAAAGCAAACCTCCAGCTGCCAAGCAGTTTGAAACCAGGTAAGCGCACTTATACGACTATCAGTTAAACTTTTCTTGAATTTTGAGCGTTACTTATAAAACAGACTGACATTCATCACATCGCTCTTGCTTGTCAATGAAGCTTTTGACCAGTTGTTGCTGTTGCAAGCATCTTTATCACAAGACGAATGTTGAACAATCAAAAAAGTTCAATTTTAGAGAAATATTCAAAAGAAGTAGTTTTGTTCCTACGTTGCTTTATCAAAACAAGTCGAATTAACTTCAATTTAAGCAGACGTTGATGCAAGGTTGCGAGATACAGCCAACACGAAACATTTTTAACTACACATATTGTCGTTGTTAAGGTTTGGCAACCACAAGTTCTATGTAGTGTCGGAATAATTTGAATTTACAGCTTGCTTAAAAATAAAACTATGGCATGCAGTTTCACGCGTCATGTAGGTCAAGGCAAATTTTGTAATGGCATTTTGCAGACATCTTTTTGTCTGTTTTCAACCTCTAACTCCAAACATGCGGCACTGTTCTTTTTCGCATACTTCTGCAAATGTTTGCATTAGCCAATTACAAAATGATTGCAGGACTCTCGGCGAACTCCACGACATTCTGCGAGAAATCGTCCGAAACGACATGAACAAACTCGAGAGTGAGTTCCGCGAGTTGGACGAGTACAACAGTGGAAGATTAACGCAGGAAATGATGTACCAGCTGTTGAGCAAGTAAGCTTGTTCGACGTTTGGTCAAAGAAATGGTTTTGAAGGCGGGTGGTTTAGGTCTGACTGAAACTGATGATCACAATGGATTTTTATTGAGTCACTTGTACTGAAAATCACTCATGATCATCCAGAAATCATATAACCATGATTAACTCTAATAAAGCTCGAACTGAAATCCAATCTCTAGTCTATCCAATGTTGATGCCTCTTAAATTACTAAAATAGCTGGACTTGGAGCTACTTCAAAAACTGTGCTTACCAATAGCGTCAGAGAATGTAGTTTGTTTCAGACTTCGCAACAAATTTCTCGTGAACGTAAGATAGTTTCTCCACAAAATATTCATGAAACGGAATTGAGAATATATTCCCATCGTTTTAAAACACGCACGATGTAAAATCTGTTCAGAAGTTATTCCTGACGCTGCTCAAATTCCCTGGAAGAATGTGCAGCTGACGACAGATTTACCGCAAGTGACAAGGTATTTGCATCCATTGTATTGTTGCATGTGGGGACACAAACGACTTCAGCTATATTTCAGTACGGCTTTGCCTTATATACTACTTCAGAACCGTCGCCAGAAAGTCTTCAGTAGGGGAGCTTTACGTTTGTGCAGGGGGCTTGGCATTCTGAAATTTGACAAAAACTCTACTTATTTACAGTGCTTCATATTTCAATTTGGGGGGCTGGAGCTTTGTTTGGGGGCTACGCCCATCAAAGCCCACTCATGGCGACGGGACTGTACTACTTGTCCGCGAAAAAGTCGCCAAGAATTCATTACATACTTAAAACATTGCAGTTGCCGTACGTTGACTTGAATGATAATTGAATAAGAATGAAGAAAATATCTTTCCGTTTCTACGCCAGCAACAGGATAGAACAATTGCTATGTAACATTAGCCATATTGTGATATGGTCCAATATTTATAAAAACGTCTTTTAAGAAAAAACAGGTTTAGCGAATGCGGAACTTCAGTACCGGGACTATCCTGTATACTGACATGGGGACGATCTTCAGTCCCGGGACCACAGATTTCGTTCCTGAACACCGTGCAACAACTCTATCAAAAACAAATTTAAAAGCTAAAATTCAATTCTTCGTTAATCATATCGTTCGAAATCAGTTCTTTTCACACAAGTCTGATATTTATTTAAGGATGTCCATCAATCCTTCTGTGACGAGGGGAGAAATTCGACGATTGTGGGAAACCTTCATCATCAACAAAAATCGAACGCTGAGCTTCCATCAATTCGTGCGACACTATGGCTACTCCCTAAGGCAAGTTTTTAATTTAAAAACCGTAACTAAACACAGTGGTACAGTTTAAGTGCAAGCTTTTTATGCATTCCACAATGAGTGGATCAAAGCATCTTCACGCTACACACTATATTGCGGATGATCTACTGAACAGCGCTAAACAAATAAGCTTGCAAAAGGTTTTTGTTCTTGATTACCGTAATGCATTCAAACACAACGCAGCAGTTGCAATGAAGTGCTGATCGTTCCTTTAATATTTGTGTATTTTGTAAATTTGAAAAGTATCTGCGGACAAGCTTTTACACTTACACTTTCCTTTCTTAAATATTAGCAAACAAACTTATTAATATATTAACACGATATAGTTTTAAAGCAGAACGTTTGCAACAAAGCCAGCATAGCATATTCAAACTTCAAAACATAAACGCCTTAGAATCTAAGTCAGACACTCGTATTTACTTATGGTTAAATGTTTTTTTTAATGTAAATGAACGATATTTTCAAACCTTGGACTTCGACCACATTCGTAAATTGATAAAATGTGTTTGTAAATCAGAAAGAGTCTAAAAAAACTTGGATATCTAGCAGAGTATTAGTGGAACCAAAAATGCAAAACTCATAAATTGAAGCAAAATTATGTTGGACACGTTGACGTAAAAAAAAACAACTTTTTGCTTTCGCCAGGTCTGCCGCATTCCCTAACGCCAAGGTCGCCCCACCACAACGCGGCGACAACGACTTCATGATAAGATCGAGGAAACTAAACTGCGCTGCTGACATGCTGGAAGACAACCTTCGAGCAAAGGTAAGCGCTTTTTTTGTCAGCGATAAAAGTAACAATGCGGCAGATTCCCCGCTCTTTTATGTCAGTGGAGCTTTCCAACCGAAGTACAATGACTGCCGGTACATTGTATCGAGATTGAATTGCCAGGTATGTCGGAACGTTACAATAGAAACTTGTGTCCTAATTCTTTTTATGGTTTTGTAGCAAACTTTCGGGAACGAAGCAAATTCATTTGTACTTTGTCAACCCACTTCTGTTGGTACAGAACCGTCTTTACAGGAGGCTTAGACAACTAGTCTTTTCCAAGGAGTGTACTTGTAGGGAACACGGTATACCACACTGCTTTCAGATCAGATACAACGCTCCCTGACTTCGTCCTCCAGCACCAAAATATCTACGCCGTTGTCATTGTTTTATGAATCTTTCACTACTAACAAATGTAGAAGTATTGGTTACAGCAAGTCGTATCTTCGCTTTTGCTAAAACGTTCCACCACTTTTAGTTGCCATTACATACTGCTTTTTTGAGATAATGTTGATGTTCTCCATGAAAAAAAACAGTGTATAGGGCTCCTAAAACATGTTCTGATTTTTGATGCACCCCGCATGCTTTCACGTGTATAGCTGCAATTAACTAAAAAGCCACATTTTGAAACTTTTCACAGAGCATGTCCATTCTAACCAGTTTTTTGAAATTGTCTAGTGTAAATACAATTTTTAAAAAATCAAACTTATTCTAAGACTGATGTAGTTGTTGAAAAATTACCTGAAAATCCAGTGCACAGTACTGCGTATTTATAACAAAATATCTTTTGCGCATTAAAAATCAGAAAAGTTCGTAACTCAATGCCTCCCGACTCAGGTCGACTACTTGTGGGAAGACCTGCGTCGCGAGTTCGTTGAAATGGATCCGTATCATACTGGATTTGTATCAAGAGATGAGTTCCGTGACGTTCTCATGGAACTGTGCGTTCATCTGACCAATTACGAAGCAGAGATAATTGCCACCAAGTTTGATACAAATAACGACGGGAGGTAAGGAGTAAAAATCGGGCGAAGACAAAATTGAAGACAGGCTGTTTGAAGTAAGCATGCCGTGGAGCAGACGGTATCCCACGGGAAAATTAATTTTTTAACATTTATTTCGCAGTTATTTTTATTACAATTACTTTTTTTAATGTATCTGAAATATTACAATCCTATGTGATTAATTGAAGTGATGGACTGATACTCAACACATAACAAGCAACAAGACACCAGTCACTGTTGTAGTAAACCAACCTGTAGAGTGTCTGTTCATGAATGCAATGAAGATTATTTTGACTGAAACCTTTTAATGAGTCCATTTACGTTCGAATGGCCTCAGTTCGTTATTTCATATAGGAATGAACTACAGCAACCGAAGCTCAACTTTTGCTGGTTGGTCTGGAGACACTGACCTGAAAGGTTCGCGAATCAAACTCAAATTGAATTGCCAAACCGTGAATCACACCAAATACTGCCATCAACTCATGTTGCTCTAGTAATTGCAACAGGAGCGTAACGAGGGGGCAAGGGGTGCGCAACGTCCCGGGCGCAGAATCACTGGGAGTCGCCGAAAAATCCCAATAATGACACAAGTACCTTCTTCAGTACAGTATATTTCCTCCCAAAAATTGTAAGTTCGAACATGGGGGGGCGCCAAACTTGCTTCTTGCCCCGGGCGCCATCTAACCTCGGTACGCCCCTGAATTGCAATAACTATAGTAGCATGTCTAGATATTTGTCAATAAGATCTATATAGTTGTGCCTTTGGACATAGAATTTTTTTGAAAAACATTTTTGAAAAACGTCTGATCATTTAGGGTATCTTACGTCGAATTTCTTCGCCCATTTGCTCAACGTCGCCAACTATGGAAAGATGGGAACAACATGCAAACCATACTCGCTCATCCCCTTGCTGAGTTTCCAACTTCTCAAGTCCCCGGCAAACCAACTAAGGGCCTGGAAGCAGTGACGTCAAAGCTGAAGCAACAGGTTTGTTTGTTTGTGTCCAAGCATAACAAGCATTTATGGCTTTCAAACTGGCTAGTATTTTTGCGTGATGTCGAAAGTCATTGTTGAAATCGAAGTAATCCAGTTCCATGATGTTAATCTCACAAAAGAGTGTTACTTGGGTGAAAGAAATGCGTGGTTTTCGGCTTAGCAATGACTTAGGCAACTTGGTGATAGGCTGATGAATACACTTTGTTTCAAAAAGCATATTCCCTCTCATTTGATTACTAAGCAACGTCCTTTATGTTGAACATCAGTCTTGAATCATAGCGTTTATCCCAAAATAATTTTTTGCCACAGTTTGGTTGATCGCAAAGTGTATGTGGCTAAAAAAAGAAGACGATCATGGGCCTAGAGGTTTGAAAGAGCGTTTTTGGTTGCTCGTGTAACAAAAAAACTGAACCGAATAAAAATGGTTCGGGAGAACAACGGGAACTGAGAAGTACACCAAACTTCAAATATGTATAAATGCATTGCTTTAAAGTCTTACATGTTGTTACACAGTAAATAGTCAAGTATAGGAAGTGGTTTGCTGAAAATACACTTATGCGAACGTGAACGATTAATTTTAGCTGGCTGGAGACTGGAGGACGTTAAGAAGAGCTTTCAAAAAGATGGATTCTTCCACAGATGGAATGCTAACGTTGCCAGAATTTCGTAGCGTGTTAAAACTATGCAACGGTACGTTCTTTTTTCACATTCTGCAAAAGATGCTCTTTGTCGTCCATGCAACCGTTTGTAACAAAGCTTGGAAACAAACTAACAATATGTTTTGACAGCAACATGCATTTCATCCCCTGGTCTAAGTAATCCAGTACCTCTCTCCAAGTACAGAAATTTGCTAGTTTATCCTCACCGCAGCAGTCATTGAAAAGCTGTATAGCCACTGAAATAGTTTTGTCTGAAAAAAAAAAAAAAACTTCGAAGAGGATGTAAACAACAGATTTAGACTGCAAAGCTTTTCAGCTGCATTCCCGAATACTTAGCAATCCTATAAAACCTGTACAACTGACATGCAAATCCACGCTACCCAAAAAACATGCATAACAATGTCACCAATCCCTCTGTGAAAACTCACCCCTGGTGCTCTTTCTCAATGCACAAATTTTAGAACGGTCAATAGCAAAGTTGAATTGCTCTTTGTTGTTATGTACGTAGTTTCTTGACTTGCCTCTTTATTGCTATAATAATCCAAGTTAAGAGGATCTTTTACGTAGATTCGACTCTAATTATAGTTTAAAACAAAAAGTTGTAAAATCACAGACCGCTCAAGTTCAGAACTTTTGAAATAAGTTTACATGGTCTATTTTCCTGCGTTTTTTCTCTCATTGTCGGTCTTTGGAATACTACGATTTGCTATTTTTACTAAACATGGTGTATTCCCAATTGTAAGAGTTTCTGCCTTTATTGTCTATCATAAAAATGGAAAAGGTACCGCTTAACACTTGACAGAAATAAATGCGATTCGTCTCGGTTACTCGACAGTTGATTATGCTTTTTCTTGTACATCTCGCTTACTAAAAATGTTGATGTGGACTGCTTTCACTTTTCGAAGTTGTGAAGTGTCAGACCATCTTGAACAGCGTTTTTTTTCTAATTACACCAGTCACATGCACTTTAGCCTATTCAATCAATTAAATTCTCTTCAGTGGTTTTGGATGAAGATGAAGTATATCACGTACTATCCGAATACGACAACGACATGTCCGGCAAGCTAGATTACAAGAAATTTATGCGAGATAATATGAGTGGATGCGCTTCAAAGACACCTATGATTTGATTTGCATTGCATGTCTGATGAAACGAGTTGCTGCACGTCCTCGGTTATTCAAACATGTTGAGATTATGAGCTTCAGACCAAGATACGTTTATTTCGCTGTGGTTCGATGGCAGGTTTAACCCGTTATAGTTCAAAAAACGTTTGAAAAGACGCATATTGGCTGATGTTAGTAGCTAGTTCACATAAAATTTTCGTCTAGTAATCAGTAATTCCATTGCTTCTCAGCTTGGTGCTGACTTTTCATCTTGTTGATTGCTGCAGCGCCACCATGCACCCAGTTGGGTTTTGTCGCTAAACTGAGCAACATGCGCAACCTGTAGAAAAGAGCAATTTGCGGGAACTACTGGTGTATAATGTATGTCGTGTTTAATTGAAAAGACAATCGTTGCTTTATTTTTGTGCATTTTTAGTCCATTTTGTGTGTTTACATAAACCTGTGGAATGTCGTTTTAACTGTTGCAACGTTATTTGTTGAAATTTGTAGTCGCAGTGTTACCAGCCACAGGGGCAGCATCCAAAAGCCTGTTTACCTAATCACTGTCGATGTATATCGCACTCGAACGTAGAAAATTGCCAAATTTTATTTTACCTACTACAGAATTAACACTGCTGCAAGAGTGTTGGAACTGGTTACACTATATATGGCCTACCTACTCTGACAAACTTCGTCATAAAATGAATCTGGTGTTGAAAAAACTCTACGACTTCACAACTAAAAACTGTTTCTCGAGTGAAATAGATACGGTAAGAACAAAAATGAGCAACCAACCAAAAACGGTTTTGTGCACTTATAGATGCTTTGCGAACGTTTCTGCCGGAACATGGAACAACAAACACAGAAGAAATTCATGTACATATTTTGTAAAAACTCGATTCGCTATCTAACTTTCAGTAATCAAATCATATAGTGGTGATGTCTTTTTTATGACAGGCATTGCTTGAAAGGATTCAACTCAAAAATAGTTTGATGCTTATTTCTTTTATCTCCATTGCTTTACAGTATATTTCGCAGGAATAAGTTTGAAAAGAGTTAAAGCAAAGGTTTCATAGAATATCAATACAAACATTTTGACCATTCATTGTACCTTTTGCGAGAAATGTCTCAAAATGTGTGCTAAATAAATGTCCTGACATCTCCATTTTACTGTGTAAGTGTTGTTCCTATTTCTAAATTGATGATCGAAATGTTCTCAGTTGCTTGTTTTATTAAAAGTTCCTTGTACTCGGACGCTTCGTCATTGTTTCACCAGCAGTCAGTTATGTCAAGTTTTGTTCGCAGTTCTTGCATAAAAAATCCAACCTTTAGAATATCTAACACCGCTTATACTCTTCGCTCCTCTTTGCAAAAATGCCGCGTATGAAACTATAGTTTGATATTTCTGACCCAGTTAGCTATATTTCTGACCCAGTTAGCTATATTTCTGACCCAGTTAGCTACTGTTACGATGTGGAAGACCATGGACTTTCCGGCACGTCTCCCAAATTTTCTTTCACGGCAGTTTGTCCAGGGATTTTTGCTGTGAGGTTTAAAAACACATCCGACTTAGGCTACCCAAGCTTGTATGCAGGTTCTCCTTTTCTGTCGAATGCATTTGACCAATCGATTTCGATGCTTATGTCTATGTTTGGTGGAGAACAACTAGCAACGCCGATTTCATGGCGAAACTGGAGCTGAGGCTGTGCATGCAGCGAGTAAACGATTGCAAGCCAACTTCAAATAACAGATCAGTTTGGATCAGAATTTCAGCCGTGATCAAGCACTATGACAATGCTTCCAGTTCCTCTATTTCTTTGCTGAAAATGATGCCCATTAACTCATGTCATATACCACGTTTCCCGCGAATCTTTTACACGCACCTCTATGGCGGACAACACTTGTGAAATATATCGGGCTTTTGTGGTTGTTTTCAAATTCACAATCGTTGTCAGTAAGTTTCCAGAGGGAAGGAAATAAATGACAAGCTTTTGTTCTCGAAAACTTCGCTCTTGCGTATTAGTTGGCAACAACGACACAAACGCTACGAGGTGTGCAGGAAAATGTGGATGTAATTTGATGTGTTGCAGCGCTTTGCTTCAGGGTTTGCACCCGAACAAAGTACACATCAGAAATACCTGAGAATCGCCGCAACCACGTTTTAAACTAGGGACGGGGAACGTGCGGGCCAAATGCGGCCCGTTTGAAAATTTAATATAGCCCGCATCACAATTTTCATTATCCAAGGTAGAACACAACATCGCGTCAAAACGAAACTCCATGACAAGCATACACGCAGACAGTAAGTCAAGAGAAGTATCTCTCGCTCCTTGACAGTTTTCTCTCCTTGTTTTCCTTTGGAAGATAAACGTAGAATTTTAAGATAAAATTATTTAATT
>JGI24021J15306_10000358_pt1 | contig 32495 bp, 21 predicted proteins | sample Ectturendosymbi1_FD_15306 | JGI IMG/M metagenome (IMG submission 15306)
AACAACAGCGTTCCCCCGGCCGAGAACAACACAGCGTTCCCCCGGCCGAGAACAACACAGCGTTCCCCCGGCCGAGAACAACACAGCACAACAACAGGTTACAATCATTTTACCACCCCCGAAAATATCGGCTGATTGTGGCACTGCATGGGCAAAACATTCTGTGAATGCTGCAACCAATTTTCAATCAACTTAAGCGCAAACGAAACTTTATACTTAGCTTACAGTACCCAACAGAAACGAATCTTTTTGGCATGTTTCACTCCAAACCAAGTCAAGCCGTAGCAAGTAAACGACGCATCAAGACCTACCAAGTCCATTATTTGGCCAGAAACTTCAGCAAACTCTGGCGTACGATAGTTTTGTAGTGCTGGAACATACTCAACAGAGTCCAAAAAGTTGATCTTGGTTCGGTACCAGACTGCAACAACATGAATACGCCGGTAACGTGATGATACCAGTTCTAACTCTGACGTCAAGTGGCGTTTCTAGTTTTGCAAATGAAAAACGAAACCTGTCATGGGGCCAGTCAATACACTTGAAGCCGACATCAGATTTCACTGAGCATTATGGCATAAAACAAACGCGAAAGTGGAGTCAAAAGTGGGACAAAACAACAAATAGAAGACCTTCCAATGTTTCCTTTAAAGTATCCACTGACGGCCTAATCCATCAAACTTGATCTGAGGGAGCTCATGCGTGACCATGCACGGTCATCCGAGGAATTTATCCTGAGGACATGACACCAAGTAGGAAGTGACGTTGAACGTGTTGTTAACGCACCACTCTTTCTTTCAGTCTTTGATTCAGAGATATTAGAGTGCTGTTTTGTGTCTGACATGGAGAGCTGCAACGCTTAGGGAAAATAAATGTACAGCGCTATGTTCGACAGTTACGAGTTGAGAACGAAATTCATCGAAAATATACTGCCTCGAGGCCAGTGGCGTAACATGTGGTTTCGAGCCATCGGGGAAGATTAGCTAAAAGGAGCTCACTGGCCGCTGTAGGAGCCCACTAGCCAATACTCAGAAAAAAAAACTTGAATATTTATGGTGAAGCCGGATGTGGATAGCTATAATAAACCCATATCACTGGAAAATACTCTGAAAAACGCAAGAAAACGACAACCTATTGAGCACCAAACGAATACTAAAACCGAAATATATAGCTTGCCAGGGGGAGATTCGCCCCTCTTACCCCTGTCACTTACGCCACTGCTCAAGGTCAAGACTCTACAGTAATTCTAGCAACATGTCGCATAGACCTTGTAGACCTGATATTGCACGCCTTGCATCTGTCAGGTTCTTCCTTTAAACACTGCAAAATTTTCTACAAAAAAAAACTAAAAATATGTTTTCCAACACCTCAAAGAAAAGCTTTAATTGTGGCTTAATTTCGTTTTCCGCAAACAATCTAATCATTCTAAAACGTTTTTGCCAGTGATATCGAAGGAACACCAGAATGGTTCTTTGGCATATTGCGTGGTCGGTACCAATTGGTTTGTCAACAAGGATATCGCACAAATACGCTACTCGCTAAAAAGTAATACAAACACACTGAAAAAAAGTGTTTCAACTGATACTTGCACAATTATTTAGCTTCCAGGAACTTAATACACAGGAGTGAAGCAAAACAAGGATGTCAGTAGATGTTTTTGGACTAACCATGTGGTTGTGTTACGTACCAACGCAAAACATACATCATTTTTCTTTGGCGTATTCGGTGTAAGCGTTAACATTACGTGTAAAATATTTTGAAGTTAAATGCGTTTGCAACTTAGCTAGCAACAACTAGTAGTTCAACAGTTCTTCAAAGTGTGTCAATTACAAGAGCATGTGAAACTGACGTTTGAATAAAACAACGTTAATCAATAAAGTTGATGTAATCACCAACTTCTTTTCGTGACTTGTTCCGCAATAGGTTACCACCTTCAGGTTGTCTGCGACATTACATCTAGAGCTGCAACAGCAATGTGGGACGCCAAACATTTAGATTTGAAAAAAACCTGTTTCTATTTTATAATTGCTTAAACCTTCGTACGCATCCAAGGGGTGCAATTTTGGAAACTTATCAAAATTAAAATAAATTCAAATAAAACATGGATTTCTCACTCAACTTCGATACAACTACTCAATTTAGTTTAAAATTCAGTTCAACGTTACTAAAAGTGAATACTGTCTATGGAAAGAGATCCTTTTTCAGCAAAGAATCAGATACTTTAAGATCTTACAGAGAGTTAAAAGTAAATATGTTGGAACTTCTTACCCAAGCTGGCGAAATACATAACGAGCATCAAGCATTTGAGTCATGAAAATAGAGAAACAAAAAAACTCACTCCAGTCATTAGTTGATGGGGAGGGATGGTCTGGAGGTGGTGTTGGTTCCTCGTCCCGTTCAACAATGTCTTCGCCGCTGCCATCAAGAAAGTCTTCATCGTCCGAGGGGAAAGTTCCCACCTGTCGTTTATACCTCAGTTTGTCTGCGTCGATGCTGTGGTAGGGGTCGTAGCTCCCCGACTTGGAGATCCGATGGAGCAGTATCGCGCGGCGAACAACGTTTCGGTCCTGAAATGTTGAGAAAGACTTGTTGATTTGTTTAACCTTTGCATTTAGTGCTGCTCATAAGTATGGGATAGTATAGTTCCTCTGGACGGTAATGTTCTATATATAGTCGGTAATGTTCGCGGTAATGCTCCGTATCAGGGGGTTCACAACCTTTTCGCTGTTGCCGGCTGCATTACGTTTATTTTTATGAATTACGGCCGCCAGTGAGTTCAAGTTATTCTTATGAATTACGTTTACATATACGATCTATCCGATAATATCCCAGTTACTCGCGCCTACAAGTATAATGAAATGTGAAACATTTTCATGCATTTATTAAAAGCACAATTCCTCACGTTTGTTTTGCCGTCTTTGTACTCACTATCCGCATGCAGTAGACAAAGAGTTTTTATTAATGCACAGCCGCCATAACCTATATTTCAAATTACATGTGCACGGCCGAATAATTCTTCATCGAGGCCACAGGCTGTACACTCCTATTGTATATGTACGTAAAAGTCGTGTGGTGTTAAATTATTACCTCTAAAGCTTTGCAAGTAACTTCCACTATCAGCGGAATGGATAGTTTGAATTGTTTCTTGTCTTACCCCCGGAAAAATCCATTTAACGAGCAAAGTTGTGCAACAATACAGCACAACTGTGCATTCATACTTCTCTCTGGCGATATTTGGGATATACTAGTATGTTGCTAGAATCAAATAATTTTAACAACTAGTCCGTATCAACACACTTTCCATCCAGTCTACTTGTCCGAATTTGGCGGAGAGGTGGATGAGGAGCAAATATTTGTGGCGATGGAGCGGATGCGAAGCCGCAAAAACGAGACTTTGTCCACTCCCATTGCAAACCCACGAGTTTGATCAAGAGAGAAGATAACTGATCAACCACGTCATTGATGACGTGTACACTTTTCATGCCTTCTCGCGCGACCGGGATGTTGAAAAGATGGAAGAGCATGATGAGGAGAGAGCCAGGACATTGCTGCAACTTCACAATTTCACCACTAACCCTCATGGAAAAAGAAAAAACAACCTCTCCACCTCAGCTTCCCTGCGTAAAATATTAGAGGTGTACTCGATCGTACGTTGATCTAAGTAATTGTAAACCTCAGAAAAATTTTGTGGTTTAGTTAGTGATTGGAACCTTGCTTCCACCAAATTATGAGTCTGTTAACTTTTTAGAGTATCCGATTCTATTAAAATAAAAACGAACTTTCAATAACGTTGGAACGATTTTTGTCAACTTTTTTCGGCATTGCCTTTGCTGCTTTATCGTACTATCTGAAAACGGCCAAGAAAAAACGCCAAGCGTTAGTTTTCTGAGTCCTAATGCTCGTTCTGTTGCACTGCGGTCAATGTGGCTTTGTTACGTGTCGTTGTTGATCACAATGGCTGATCTGTCTCTTAATGTCGAATGTCATCAACCGAGTTACCTTCAAACGAATCCTGTCCCAACAGGGCTGGAAAAATATCATGAAAGCGCAATCCCGAGCAAACAGGAAGCTGTGGAAGATAAGGAAGTACAAGGCGTTTTCGTCATTTCAACTGAAAACACCTGTTAGGATATCATCCACGGTAAGTGCTTTATTCACGACTGGTAGCCTGAGGAGATTAAAGCTAATTTCCTGTGGTTATTGACTGTGGAAAAGATCACGTTCGACGTTTTTCAAAGCAACCGGAAAAACGACATACAATTATCAGCAATGCGGGAAGGGTGGCAAGTTTGTTCACATACCGCTTGGGGCGGAAAAGCGCTACACTCCAGTTGCTCTGGTAATGAACCGTTAAATGTTTCCCAACGGGTCTTGTTCACCAACTTTCGGCGGCGCCGCTGATAAAATCTGCGTCCTGTTATCAAATAACCAAAGAGTTAACATCACAAAACAGCCCTGAGCACAGGGAGGCCGTTAGTGGTTGGAAAGTTGCTCTAATTCCTGGTAAAGTATGGTTCTCTTCAAAGGCTAAATTTCTGCCTGCGCCCGGCGAGGATTCTGTACTGTATCAACGTATTCTACAATCTCATAAGTTATCGTGCATCGTGTTGGATATATTAAAACTACAGAAACCGTACACACCTACCAAAGTTGACATGTTTCCACACATGAAGCGTTGTCACCTAATCACGCTGCTGCTGTATAATATTGTAAAGCCCGTGTTGGTGCGAATGTTCCACCCTAGCAATTTCTACGGCTCGTGCAGCTTCCTGACATATCGTTTCTGAAATTTTTCTTCACGAGAAACCTTAACAAAAATAATATCAAATTTTTCTAATTTGTAACATTTCTGATTTGCTAAACCAGTAACCGAAGGAATGTTTTCGCCTGCGGCCTGAAGAAAAAAAAGAAATCGAGCAGCGAAACCGTCTTTCGTAAATGCTTTTGCGGCTTATCTGCAGAACCGGAAAGTGAACCACTGTATTTGTTTCACTGATCTCACCTTGGAGACAGGAAATTTCGCAGTAGTAATCAACAGAAGCTAAAGAAACAATTGAATTTGTGTCAAATTAAACAGATATTGCTGTACGCTAATATGGCCAACTGCTAAGCTGAACCCAACAAATACGCCATGCTGAGTGCGGTTGTCCAATCCCGAGCGGAGGTCAAGGCTTGTCCAGGGTGTGAAGATGTAGATTCATAACGACATCAGTGACATTCCACCTTGATTGTGACCTGGCATAACCTCCCATGCCAACCGCAAAGTCAACGAAGTTCCAAGCTGACAGTCATTATTCACAGATAGAGCCGCGGTACCTTTTCAACCGCAAACACGAGGTGACGCACAAAACGAGTTCCCACGCCTTGTGGTGGCAGCGACTCCACCTCTGCAAATCTGGAGTAAGACGGCAACTCGGCAAGTATCCTGCACATCAGTTTTCGAGCAAGAGACGGTTGACAGTTCTCACCTGCGCAGGAACCCAGAGCTAATCTCTGCATTTCTGCAACCAGGAACAGCCGACGATGCGGCAGCTCTGTCCAGCAAGGCATTTTTACTACCTGGAAAGTGGAACACTTTGGAGAAAAATTTAATGACGTTCTGCGTTTGAAACAGTATTTTTCTCACCAGTCCACGCACGTTCTGTTAAACTGTCTCCGAAATGGTTGTCTGTCTCAAGCCCGCATTGATCTGTGTTCGGCAAACCACTCAAGAACAATTCAAGTCGGGAAAATGTCAAAAATTTTGAGGTGCGCGGTAAAAATGGAAGGTATCGCAACAATTGCCTTGAATAGTAGTAATTCAGAGCGAAACGTCCTTGCAAAGTAAAGTTATAATCGTACACCACTAAGCCAAGGCCAAATAGGCGGACGTATCCTGTTAAAAATACGTATCTGAAAAAAGTATGTGCGAACCAAACGAGCAAGCAATGTCGCTTTAGAAAGTCTGAATCTTCTTCGGGAAAACAGCAAAGGAGGACACAGTCGACACACACTCTTTTAAAAAGAGCGGAACTCACGCCCCTCATTTAAAAAAGGAGCGGCATTCCCGCTCCACGTTGAAAAGATACATTTCACTTTTAAGGGCAAATTTGTATTGACCTAAAAACACAAGATAATTAACTTAAGAATTCTCTACAATTGGTTTTATTTATCTAGCGAAGGAATGACTCAATAATTTAATGTTTCTTGATTTTTTTATTATTTGCAACGAAGACTTATTAACGAATAGTAAAAGCTTTGCACAAGTTGCAATATCATTTATCTTTACGATATTTTGCACATTCATCATGAACGTTTTTAAGTGCACATTTAACTTCGAGTATATTGGAAGCTTCACATGTTTGCATCATGAATGAACTCTGTGTTAAAAAAAACATACTTATCTCACAAAGCAAACCGAAATTTAAATAAAAATGGTACGTCCCTCTTTCCATAGTTAATTCTACAATGTATCAGTTTAATATTTAAGCAATTTGAACCGCAAACTTGCATGAACAACTGTTTATCCCCGGCAAGGCGGGGTCTTATTGTCTGTATGTTACGTAGCAATGGTCAAAGATATGTGCGTGCTACGAGGTAACAAAACGTTGTGCGAACTGAATTTCGAAACACACACTAGTCACAGCCACATGCTTCGGTATGGCTCTCAATCACTAGTCGCAGGCTGGCCGTGTACAACAGTGCATGACCTGGTTCACCACGATTAAACGGAGCGAGGGCGTTTGAAGGTCAAAAGGACCGAACTCCTTTGAAACAGGAGCGTCACTCCAACTGTCCCTTCTCAAAAATACTCGCTCTTGCCTAGCTTTGCAAAACAGCCGTCAAGCAGTATATGGAATGTGATAAAAAATATGGGAAGTTTTGCTTTTCTCCTAGATTCACGTCTCTTCCTCCTAACAAACAGATATACTTGGTCAAAGTATCTTCTTTTCAACAAAAGGCTTTACTCACAATTGAGGATTAGCGTATGGGTGTCCACAGCCAGGTGGGTTTGTATTGACCGCGCCTGTTTCAAAATGTGTTAAATTTTGAACCTAAGACACAAAAATGTGCAATAAATCATATCATACCGATTCTGTGTGCAGTATCTCTTTTAAACTCATATAGACAGTACTTTCTAAAAGACGTCGGAAACAAACGTGGAGAAAAAGCTATAATATTTCGAAGCAAAACTTGCGAAACAAGCAAGTTTTTACCTGACTAGTACTGCTTAGTGCATACCAGCTAGTAGGTAAGGAATAAACGAATCTACGTTTCGTAGCTACATGTCTACAGCAGGTGAGGTAAAGGAAAGTCGATACATGAAGGATGCCACTTTCAGGAAAGGTAAAAGTCTTCAGTTTGTGCTTAAGATACAAACAACTCGCATGCCGTAATACGCAAAAACAAATGCCTACATTTGCACATACTTTTCCCGTGTAAAAATTACAACCTTAAACAACGCAGGTTTCATTTTCAGCTTTTCTTGTGCAAAGAAGTGTCATCAGGGCGTAGGCCTTCAGCCATTTGTCCTTATATCCTTCCCCCCTGGAAAACGTTTGGTCGCCCCTGGTTTAAAATGCAAAACTTAGAAACAAGTTCATGAAAGAGCAGCACAGAACCAAACGTCCCTTCACCTTTATATTTTCTTATTGCGGATGAAACTAAAGCTCATATAAAAGGTTAATCCATTGCTGACACTAGTGACTAACGTGAGACCATCAACTTCATGACTCATTAACTATTTTGAATGATCGCCGTGTTCCGTACATGTTTCCATTTGTAAGTCATTAGCGCTCGTTGCAGAGCATAGTTGCTTCGTAAACGGCGCAAGAAAAACTTTGCACGAAACATATTTACACTGGGTTGAGAGTCCATAGCTAATAATTGTCAATTTTCAAACGTCCAGAAATTGCTGCTGGTCAAAGAGTTGTCGATGATCTGTGCAGCAGTTGTCGGTGAACTGGCGACAAGGCACCAACCAATGTTTGCTAAACTGTGGGAAGAGGGCAGGACCTAACTGAGCTGTCGAGGAAGGCCACTGGCCGACTTGTCACGCGTCTATCGCCCTTCGGGCAGGAAGAATGTGCAAGGCCTGAAACAAAGCATGACCTTACGATCAACTAATGCCGGCAACAACAATCAAGTCCTTTGACGAGTAAACATTCGAGCACCTGCCGCGCAATGGCCGATATGACGATGCAGTCGAACCGAATCGCAACAAGCGCTGTTGGCCATTGTGCATTTGATGCACAGAGTGTGGGTGGCAAAAAATCTAAACAGTCACAGTGGGAGGTCGAAGGTCAACAACTGCAAGGATTTTAATACATACCACAGTTCTGGCCACATGTATAAGTAACTAAGAAAATGTCGCAAGAGACCACCCTGCCAAAGCACGTTAAGTTTTCTGCCGGTGACAGCAAACACACGATTAGAACTTGAAGATGCAACAAAGGATTTTAAAGTTTTGTTTTGCCAGTGGTATCAAACAGAATTTTCTGGTCTTCAGTGGTAGGCCGGTCGAAGGTTTTTGGGTTTTGAGAAAGTGACGGTGGAAAGAAAGTACATCCCGCTGGGGATAAGGTAAGAAAACTGCGGAAAAACGCAGCACGCTCAAAAGTCACTGCATGACAACTGGTGAAAGTTTTACGACACACCAGTGTTCAGCCAACTGACATGATTTTTTCATTTTTATAACAACTTACTTCAAACATGAAGATTAAAGACACCGGTCTTCTTGCATCGGTCGGTGGATATTACGTTGTAAGCAAGCCGTGATTATATTTATTATCACAATGTTGAAAGCATTTAGAATTGGAAAAAACATCGCAACTATTGAAAAAGGAAGTGATGCGTTTTCCACTGCTATGACTTCCGTTTTCCACAGCTACGATTTCAGAATAGAAAGCGGGCTGCAGCTGACGGAGAACATTTAACAAGAGAAGATTATAGCCGCTTTTCGAAATAAAAATCCAGAAGTCATGAGTGACAAATTCGCCAAACCGCCAGGCGCTAAACAGTTCACCAGCTTGAAGACGCACGACGTGGGAAAGCGAAACAAGCGGCCAGATAATTCTGAGTAACAGAACACGTGAAAATATTCACAATATTCGTGCGGTTGGCACGCCAGTGGCTGGTCACGGCCGGTGGAGTTCAATTGCACAGCTCTGCTTGTGAAATCTCTGGCCGAAATGCCAAATGTTTCGAGTGGTTTGGTTTTGAAATTTGCTCAGAGAGCTTTGTTACTATAGTTTTAAGGCGGCTGATCAGCCATCATTGCACATAAAATAATTGAGGGTGAAAAGCGCTATCCGCAAAGATGACGTCATTTGAAAAAATGCTCTATGTAAGTCTAATACTGGCATTGTTGCAAATAGTTAAATGAAAAAAATGTGGATGAAGTAAAGAATCGATAATATCAGAGCGAAATTATTTGGAGGTAACCGTGATTCTCATTTATCTAGCCAATTTGAATTTGACGACTTCTTAGTACCGCAGTCACCAAGTATTTTCTTCTATATAACAGGCTGGACAGTACTTTCTCATTGCAGCTCAACGTTCGGTTTACATTTCATATAATGCCACCCCCTTAAAAGCTTAATACTTCACATCAAAATGCACAGTGCATACTTTGTTCCTTCAGGCAGTTGCCAAACTTATTAGGGAACCCTTCACTAAAGCGCTTTTAACCACTTCACGGCGCTCCTGGCAGTGAGTTATAAATGATCGGTGCGCTCCACCCACCGTCAACATCAAGACCGCAACTTGTACTAGAAGTGCAGTGCCAGACTTCTCGTTTCCTACAACATCGGAAAGAGGTCTTCAAGACCCCTAGCGAGTATAATTAAGCACTTGTGAGCACTTGGCCCGACGACCGCTTGAGTTGCAATTCAGATATGACTAGTTTTGAAGCAAGTTGGCTCCACCTATTCCAGCAAAACGAACGCTACTGGGTCGGCTGAAGGAAAGTATCTTGTAGCATTTTTATCATGGATCAATGTTTTACGCAAACCAGCAGTTTAAAGTCACACGACTGCTGACGAAACGTTTAATTGCCAGAAACAAACCTTAACAGCTTTGGATTTCTGTTTTTCCTGCGGCAATAGCCCAACATTTCAATTTCAAGGAAACATCGAGTTCAAGATTTTGGTCTCATCGACAAAAACCGATGATGTTGCGACGTGTAACAAAAGTCGGCTGAACTACTCCATGAGTTCAGTGTTTTTTGTCTGTCCAGCTGCTCAGAGCGGCGAGTGCGCTTTTCACGCGTCAGCTTGTCCCAAACATACAACACAACGACGACAGTTTCAAGTTTATCTCAAAATAAATCCTCTCAAGTTCTTTTATTTGACTCAAGTCCGCTGCACGTACAAGCTTGTTAGCTGTCCGCGCAGCTGTGGAAAACGTTTGCCCTGGTGACGCAATCTTTCTTGCAACGCAGCTTTGCAGCATGACATTCTCCGGTCTGGGTCAGGCAGCACGCGGAGGGAACATTAAGCAAATGAACAGTTGCTCAAACTGAACGCCCACATTTTGACCCAAAGGTATGTCTTTCCGATTGCAGTTTGCCACTTCATACAGCATGAAAAAATCATCTTGCGCGTCCTATTCAAGATGATGATCTAAAGACAAGGTTGGGAAACCTATTTACTATCACGGGCCGCATGAATTGTGCATTATCGCTGGCTGGACGCAAAATCAATAAATTTTATCCAAAAAGTCTGCCTTTATCTAACTATGAGGAAGAGTGACTTCTCTTGACTTACAATCGAAGTACCTGCTTATCATGGAACTTCGTTTTGACGTGATGTTGCACTTTGACTTGGGTGACGGAAATTCTGATCCGGACAAATAAAATGTTCACGAGGGCCGCAGGTTCCCCACCCCCGATCTAAGAGTTAGCAGATATCGTTAGCATTGTTGCTACTACTACTGGGCTAGTGTCATACATGCGTTTTTCGCTGGGTATTGATTGTGTGTCCCTGAGATATCACTATGCAATGCTTGTGTGTTTTTTCGGTGAAATAAAATTGGAGAACAGCCGGCTAAACCAACCTATTTGAAAAACAACGATAATTTGGCGTACTGTATTTCGAAGTTTTGTTTACTTCGATAAGGTTTTATTCGAAGTTTGGTGAGAACAAATGACGGATGAACCAATAGTTTTGATGACTGCTTTTAGCCAAGCCGACTTCAGTGGCCATTATACAGTCTGCGAGCAGTTCACCTTTTTCTTGTGAGTAATTACAACAAAAATTTTATTTGAAACGCAAATGCAAATTACCTCCCGTGTTGGTTTTCAAAGCAACCAGCTTTGATTCCAGACGCATGGCTTTCCTTGACAATGGCGACTAAACAAAACTGACACGGGATCTCAGCAAAACACAACGAACTACAGTCATAATGTTCAGGCTGCTTTTATCAGTCAATACAGCACACATCCACGAAAAGACAGTGCTTCAATGTGGTAGACAACAGTATTGTTTCGTCATAGAAGCATCCCGGATATTTACCCATATCGCATATGTTTGTTCTGCATGCAGTACTGGATGGAATTTCGTAATACTTCAGCGAATGTGGACCAATGGTCCTGGCTCAAAATGGTTTAAACGGTGAACAATTTTCGAAGCTTTGTAATACATCACTTATCTTCTGTTTCATTTTGAACAGCTGCCTTTAAAACATTCACGAATCATTGCTATCGCGCTGTATCAACGAAGACAATTTGCCTGACACACAACTGTTTTCGTCAGTACAGATTCACACTTGATGACCATATTAATGCACTTTAAACCCAGAACTGCATGAGTCTTGTAACATGTTACATTGAATGGGATGACTGAAGAGCATTTTTTAAAGCAGGTTTGAAGATTCAACTGACGATCAAAGCTTTAAATCAGCAGTTGGTGCTCTAGGCTCTAGAGCAGTGGTTCTTAACCAGGGTTCGACGGAGCCACTTCAGGGGTGCGACGAAGGTCATCTGATTTCAGTAACCCATTTTTACTTTCTGTTATATTGGGCAAAAATGGGGTTCGACAAAATCTTGAAAACTACGTAAGGCTTCGGCGTGTTTGTGAGGGTTGAGAGCCACTGCTCTAGAGAATGTCATTCATAAATATACCAATGCGCAAAAGTATATGTGGAAATATGTCGTGCCCCGCAATCGGCTTTTAACTGAGATGATCAGCTTGCCTTAACGCTTTCACAAAGAACCATAAAGTTGAACCAAATTATTACAACGTATAACCTGAGATTACGTGCTCCACGCCTCAGTGTAAAATCATGGTATATTTACGCTTGAACTCACACGACTTCCGTTCCACAGGCGAGAACGGATCTGAGATATAAAGCACTGATCCGTTTCTTTTCGCAAACTTTGGCGTTGCTTGTCGCAGGACTTTCAGTGAGACAAGCTGACACAGCGGACATATGTAAAGCGGACATGCTGGGTCTCATAGCTACAGCACTTTGAATGACGCAAGCAGTTCCTAAGCAGACTAAATCGACGAACAAATTAGACGTCTGGCTCGAGCACATCCTCGCTGGCCATGCGAGTGGTAATTACCTGTGCTTCCACAGACCACTAACATGTGATCTCAACCGACTTTCAGTAACGACTAACCGGAAGCTGCGACATCGGTTAACTGATTGATTCGAACGCAACATTAAGCCACTTAAATCGTTTTAGCTGTGTGGTCAGCCTATGCTTCTCAAGCACTTGACCTGCAATTCTGGCAGCACTTGTATACTGGATCTTTGCTTTACTCAATGGCAGACGTCGTGCACTCAGTCTCATAGCTACAGGCTTGGACTTATACTTGTACGTTTGAACGCATCCATTTGACATACTCAGACTTAGACAACAGTGTGTCTTTTTCTGGTAATGCCTAAGTATGTCTAGCAAGCCAGAAGGACTGTATATTACTTTCTGTGGCATGTGCGTTGCCTTCATTTGTAACGCTTGTGCAATTAGGAACAACGCATGTGCTTTGGCACCGACCGAAACCTGAGCCTTGCGACATCGCACAACAAACAATATGCAGAAAATGAGTAAAGTTATGATTGGACAAAATGTCCAAATGTGATTTTATTCGCTTTGCGTTGTTTCCGCTTATGTTTTGCCAACTAGACAATTGTTTGGTGCAGGCATTGACAAGTAATTGCTGACTTGAATCGGTGATGAGCTTAAGTTAAGTGTGTTTAGCTGGACTGCCATTTGTCCAAGGTCCAGCATTGGCAACTCCGACCTTGTAATTACTTTTTGGTGCTATAACCCAAAAGTAACTTAATCCAATACTTTTTTTATTGAGAAAAGGCTTCAAAATGCTTGCTGGTCTTGAATTTGAGTACCATCTCACGACGCCCCAAGCTATGCTACAACCTGACCATGCACCAGTGGTCCGGGCCCAGGTGTTGGCGCCGGTAAATGAAAGACTACGTGAACAGAGTTGAACTAGATCACGTTAATGGGACTCGCCTCGAATTGGAACGAATCGTCACAAGACGCTGCCCTGTGAAGATTATTGTGCAGTCTGCCACAAGTGTGCATTCCATCGCACCACTCGCTTTTATCATGAATTGCTGCAATTCAAACTCGTTGGTGAACAATACATTTTCGACTTCTTTTTTTTCCAGGAATCGCTGCACGACGAGGCCGATTGAAGACATTGTTACGGTTAATGGTTGCATCGACGTTATCAAGATGTAACAAGGCACAGCAATGCTGGCGTTTGGCCAATCTGCTGTCAGCTGTGAATGTTTTACACGATGCTCAAGTTGCAGAATTGCAAAGTTCAGGGCTATTCCAGGCCACCACATACGCAAATTGAAAACAGGGATTCAACGTATTTTTGCGCAATAGAACACATTTTCAGTTTCTGAAACGTCGTTTCTAAAATATTTTGCCTGGTGAGGTAACCTCCAAAAAACACTTTTGCCCAGAAAAGCTTTTGCCTGAACTTTCTCAATTTTCGTCAGTGAGAAGTTCGATCGAAAAGGCACCAAAACTAATAACAACGTTTCACACAATTTTTTGAACCAGAACGCTTTCGCGAATTTTTTCTTTCCTTCATCAACCGCATTAGAAGCTAACACACGCGAGCCATGCGCCTTTGGTTTCAATCTCGTACAGGCAACGACTCAGAAAAGACAGAGCAACATGTAACAGATTTCGGCGACAACCAAACATGGCAGCAGATGGCCAAAGCAGGAACACCAAGGAGAATGGCGCGACGTAATAGCCTCAGGTCCATGTTTCACAAAACAAAAACTGTCAGGCAAGGAAGCGCAGCGATGGCCGGTAGACTGTGGTTTAAACCACAGTTCAATTTGATCAGCAACATCTGGAGTTGTGAATGTTTTAATATGGTAATTTCAACCCCAAATTTCCCGTTTTAATTGCGAAGCGCCTACTGCGAAATGACGTTGATTGAGCTAAGCAGTCATTAGCTCAGCACCATATCCCACAAGGATGGGAAGCACGTGTGTAACGACATGTCCTCAGCATGAATGTGGACAAACCCCGAGAAAGAGCTGACGTTAAGTTCCTACCCGCTCTGGATTGCTTCTGTGCTCTGCGGAGAAAGTTGATTTAATTCAAACAACAGAAATGCCGATCAACCCGATATTCATGGGCGTCAGAAGAGGGGAGGCAGGGGGGTCTTGGCCCCCTTGGACTTTGAAAATTTTGAGGAAAAAAGATTGTTCTCATAGTTTCGTGTGGGAAAAAAACTTTTACCACTTCTGCCCTCCGCCTGCAAAAATTTTGGAAAAATGCCCTGGTGCCCCCCTGGAAAAAATACTTCCGACGCCCATGCTGATATTCCTTCACGTAATTAACAAGACGTCTCAAATAAAGTGTTGGGAAACAAACACATGATATTTGGAGTGTGGTGATTCATCTTCAGACAGAAATNNGAGGCTCACGTGCTATCAATACCGAGATTTCTCTGTTGGCATCGTCCGTCGCCTGGTTGCAATCTATTTCTGACCGTCCCAGACGACCTACGGGGTAGAACTAATCCCAAGCCTGTGTGCCCTCGTGATCAAATTTGCAATTGCTCGCACAGCGACGCAGAAAACCATGAAATCCGTGGCCACCCTGACCCGAATCGTGACAAAGGAAAACGGATCGCTTTTTTGCAAAAGGGAAACGGATCAATTTAGTGCCAACGTTGGTGGTGACTGTTTGAACTGAAAGCGACAACGGCGCGTGACACTCACGCATACACGCTTGCTTTGAAGCAGTCTGTTGTTGAAGAGCGCCGACCGTTGACCTTTGCAAATATCAGGATTTCGTAAGAGTCCTTGCAATCCTCAGAGGAGTTGGGGCGTCGTCGATTAATGACGTTAATATAGGAACGCAATATCGATTGCACGGTCTCGTGCGGCTTTGCAAGAGCATGTCGGTTGGCGTCCATGACAACAGATGAAAAAAAAATCAAAAACGTTCGCGGTTGCGAAAAGCGCGTATAATTATTGGCGGCTAAAAGACACAAAACCTCGAAGGAAAACCCAACTCCATTAAGTCTGCTTAAATATACATCAAAACTGTTTGAAGACACGAGACCGACAGCGTCACAGATCAGAATCGTGCTGTCAACGAACGTTCAACGTTCTGACCAAATAAGAAGATACTTAACTCTGAGGAGTTAAAGCACGTTTCATCTGCCGGTCGGATAGCGAAGGGTGGATTCTTCACATTCTGTTGCAAGACCCCGTGTTAATGACCCTTAACCGTTCGGTCGGTGCGCGACAACGCTTAGAGGTTGCTACAACTCCATAGCAGCTTTTCTGTCATAGACATTAATAATGCAGTTCGCAATTGCCATGGCATTGACATGCAGCGCTGCAGGCATTCTTAACAAATCTCACAAACAAGCGACTAGGGGCTGCTGCTATGGTCAATAACGCAAACTGCCAATTTCAGAGTGGCATAAGCGCCTTACCAGTGAGTTTAGGATTGAGGGACAGAAAAGGTCTTTTTTCTTTCCTAGTTACAGTAAGTATCATTAAGCCAGCTGGCACTTCCACATCGTCGCCAGAAGGCAAGTGTGCTGTGTACCATACTATTTATCACAATGATTTGTTGCTACTTTTTGATCTCGTCAATCAATTGTTACCTGGTTTGAACGGCCAAGGTCAAGCCAGCTCAAAACAGGGGCAAAATACTAAAGGTCAAAAGGTCACACATCACTCATTGTCTAAGATATCCGGTGGCTAGATTATTACTACTGGTTAATAAAATCGTTAAAGTGATTGCTTGTGCATTTTTGCCCATGTACGTTTTGACTAGAATGCGAGCCAAAACCTAAACACTAAGTTCCTCGTTTTATGATGCTTTAGCCATTTTCAACAGAATGATTCGTCTGAATTTGTAGAGGTGTAATGTTGTCTTTGACTCAGGTTCAAGGTGAGTTTAAACAAGTTCGCTTTTCCATTCTGCTCCTTGAACTCTGCAAAGATTTGCGATCAATCAACGTCCAACGCCAAGAACGGCAAAGACGAATGGATGCTGCGGAAGATTTTCTGCCAGCAAAAAGTTTGTGTTTTTGGACAATTTTATCCCTTCAAGGCATGATTCCCTTTCAGAGCTTTTACCACAGGAAGCACCCAAAACAGAGCTTTGGCATTCAGTTTTGAACCATATTTCAAGACATGTTTCATAGAATTTTCGGCAACTTCGACCCAGCTGCAGACAAAAAGGTGCATTGTCTTCAGAACAACAATCCGTTTGCAATTTCAACTGCACGTCCTTTGTTCGTTTTGTGCTCAAGCAAGATCAGAAGATGCCAGCTACTGTACATTGTGTTGCTCGTTTGCCTGTGCCACACCATTCGCACAAACACATTGCCATACAGTCAGACTACAACTTTAACGCTGGGGCGCCTGAATAGATAACTTCTGTACTTTTTCGGTGCCCCGGAGTTTGCTGTCTTGAAGAGTAAATCTTGCGCAATGCACTCGGTACCGCCAAATAAATCTATCTATTTATCTAACGCTGGGTTAGCAAGCCTACCCAACATTCCCGCGTACAAAGATGTTGCTAGCGACAGCGACCTTCCGGACCACAAACTCATGTTCGTTGAACCTTGAAGTTGCCAACAGCTTATCAATCGCGTGTTATGTATCAAGGTGAATAAACGTACAATTTCTCGTGTTTTTGTTATTTCTGCCTTTAGCGCAACGCAGAACATGGCAAACAAAACGTGTATAGCACAGGTTTTTTTTAAGGAAAATGTTAGGTACCCGGTATGGATCTGTAGGGACCCGACTTCTCTGATTCTAAGGACCGGATTTTCTCAGATTTTAGGGACCCGATGATAATTTTCTCTGATTCTAGGGACCCGAATCGGGTCTCTAAAACGCATTAAGAAAAGCCCTAGTGTAGCATATTACGTAGTCTGTACACTTTTCCAGCAAAAAAGGAGTTGTGCCAATCGCGAAATCTGTGCAAAGCTTGCCGCACTAGACCAGCTGTTACACACGATGTATCTCGACTGCGTTTGCGCAGAAAGTACACTAAACAACCTTTCCCAATATTTGATCCTAAACTTATGTGTTTTGTTGTATCTTAGAGTGAGTCTCCTGCAGGACCGGGGGAAAACTGCCCGGTTGCGTACCCCGTGGCCTAGCTTGCTGACTTCTATAAACTATGATGTGATTGCTGACAACATTATACCCAATGCAGATAAGTGCCAAGACACCTTTTGATATACGCTGTGTTAAACCTCTTCAAAAGCAGATTTTCCTTGTAACATTTGCAAACCATGAGAAAAACAACGCTCCCTGAATCATGTAGTAATTGAAAGGCGCACTTACAAGGAAATCTTAACAAAGTTTTGGAAGTCCTACAAAGAACTTGGGCTTTAGGTGCAGGGTCGTTGCACGTATTGGGAAAGGGGATGTCAGAATATCATTTAAACCACTCTATCACATTAAAATTGTTTAGTGTCACCAGGTACTTCATGAAAAGTTAAAATGCAGTTCAACGTAAAGCCACCCAACCACAAAGAGAAGTCGCACTGCCCGACAAATGTGAGGCAACAGCAAACAGAACCACGAAAGAGACAAAGAAAAAATTGGAACTTCCTAACATGTGTTCCTAACATGTGGACGGTCGCCTAAGTGTACTGCACTTACTGGTTGTGATGCAAACATAAATCCAAAGCAACGAATGTTTTCAGCCCCAGGTTTGACCACAGCTTCAGCTCGAGGTTTTTTCGCCATCGGAACAAGAGGCTGGCGTCGCGTACGTACTGTAAGCTTCAATTTTAATTATGTCATGTGTTGCCTGCAGTTAAACGTTAAGTCAAGTGAGCAACAACCAGTACCAATTAAACCAGAGCAAAGTAGTTCTTGTGGCTTTGCGTAGAAACCTATTGAAGAACTACAACATAATGTGCAGTTGCTGCAAAGCGGGTATTGTGAAGTGTCTCACTAAAATCAATTTCAGTAGAGTGAGCTTCCACATACACTCACAATTAAAAAGCACAACTAAATTAATCCATCCGGGCACCTGCTTGCACTTGCTACATTGTGTTTCAGTATAAGCGAGGATTCCACTTCGGGCAGAAAGTAACATTTTGTCCAAAATCCGCAAGTACCGATCAAAAGAATGCGGCCCACCTCATAAGCACAAGGTAAATGTCAACAGAGCATAGCAAGTGAAATTCCTGACATGTCTGGCGTGGGGTTCGAAACTGTAGGCACCAAAAGCTCAACATGGATACCGTAAAGCAGCTGGATACTCTTTCAAATTACTTTTGTCGAGTTTTGTGCCAGCGACGATATTAATTCAATGAGCGGCAGGTTCTGATAACGATCTACAGCCACCGAGTGGAGCCTTGCGGCTCACGATCGATTACAGGCAACTGAAACACATTTTCAAGACAAGTTGTCCTAGCACTAGGCTAGCGAAATCGTAGCAGCAGCTGTGGCAACAGCAAAAACAGTCTCGGCGCAAGTTTCCCAGTAATGTAACGACTAGGAAAAAGGCACGATTGTGCTCACATACGAAAGAAAAATATTTGCCAAGGTCTTTTCCAACACTCACCAAAGCACTGCCATGCCAAACGAAGCATATCAGACAGAGAAGGACTGTAATTCTTCCCATCTTGTGCCACGAATGATGTTCAAGCTTCAGGCTTTTGTACTTGGCTCGCCGCTCTTGTGTAGCGTTATAGATTCTCAAGTCTCTTAAGTCGCGCGGCGAAACGACTGCGCTTTAGTACAAACACTCCTTGGCACAATGCGCCTGACTGTCCTACATGTAACCAATGTGCTAAAAGCTCTTAGCAAAGACAGGCGATCTAAGCTGTGAAAGTAAAAGGCAAGTTCGACAGTTTCGTGCTAGCTCTGAAACAGATTTTAGCTTCGTTTTTACCGGACAATAGCTTTTCAGTCAGGTCAGGCCCAATCAGAGATACCGCTTTGGACGATCTATGATATCTTCAGACGTCTCCTTACCAAAACGCAGTAAAACAATTTTACGTTTTGTTGGTTTCCTATAAAGCGTCAAAGCGCTTTGCCACTCAGAGGCGTTGCGCATATCTGCTAAACTGGCACGATGCCGCCTGAAAGTGCTGACAAGAAGAGCGGCACATCTCTCGGTAGTCCGTCTACCGAATCAACTCGGTGTGTGCCATAGTTCAAAACCACGCTAACCTCTGCCGGCGATGTAACCCGGCGACTGAGCGGGCTCTGCGCTTTTTTCGACTCTCTCGCGCTCTCGCCCCCGACTGCGACATATTCGTCGCCGCCCGTTCAGACGCTCAGTTTCCGCTCCGCTTGGTTTGGGTGCAAACAGATTTCTGGCCGATACTTGTGCTAACTTTGCACATACAGAGACACGCCAAGGGCGTTCCTCAACTATACAACTTGCAAAGCAATCCGTAGCACATCTGGGCAGGAACGGAGTGTAGTCAACCCGTGACGTGAGTGCTGACCCGGTCATGAAGATGGCGCTTCTGTATGTTGCTAATCTGCTGAGACCATATAACAGTTTTTTTACTTTACAAAACGTTTGTGTCGTGGTAAATGGTTCATGCTGTTATGGAAAATACATTCATTTTGTCACTTATCACTCCATGCTTTGTGCAAAGAAAGTTGGCTGTCGCATTTTACGCGAAAGAAAAGCTATTTGAAACTGGTGAGCATCAATTTTGTTGCAAAGTTACTCAAACTGTTGTATATTGGTCTGGCAAAATTACTACTCACTGGAAGAAACATATCATTTTCTACGAAACATTGATGCCAGTCGTTGACAATGTTCCTACAAACCTTGGGAATATGTCTTTGAGTGGTTGTAGCTAAAATGCTTGAATTGCTAAGAGCATATGCAACATTACCGTTTGATTTGATAGTCCGACCAAACGTCCTATATCCCCAGTGCAAAATACGTTTGTTGCAAGCACCTCCTTTGTAAACTTGCTACAACATAATTTTTTGTTTTTCTTGCCATATCAGTTCTTTTGTACTGTTGAGTGTTCACTTAAGCCAGGAGTGGTGCGGATCTATCAGTTACAAGCTGGGAAACACAGTGCATTTGATTGTTATCATAGTTCATGATGTCACGACTAATGCTTCTGCTACGGGAAGAAACTACGCATCTATCAGATACAACAAGAAAATTCATCTCAACATGTTGTGCTCAACCACACTCTGTGTAAGCCCGTAACCAGGGGGGAACGGGGCAATTGCACCCCCCAAAATTTTGAAAAACATGTCTAGTTGTTAGGTACAACAAGTCACAATCATTTGGCTCCGCCACGAAAATAGTACAACACCAAAATACAGTCCTTTTGCCCTCCGAAAATATTACCTGGTTGCGGCTCGGACTGTGTGCTTAGTGTTGGAAATTCCAGAAGCAGTTTTGCTAATAATTTCGAACACTTGCAGAGTCTCAGCTGATCAGGGATTAAGCGCATTTAGTATGAAGTTGTTATATGTTTTCTGTTTTCTTCACTTGCTTATATCCTGTTGCAAGCAAAGCTGATTTCATTTCAAAGCGGCTTTTTCCGGCACCAATTATTCATAACTGAAACACATTGCGTTCACAAACATATATCGCTGCTGGCTCATATATGGGCGCACAATTGAGTACGTGCAGGTACTGGTTGAATAACTGCTCACAATCCAAGGTACATGAGCCTAAAATAAGATATCATCTATGTTAAGGATAAAACGCTTGTGACTTGAAGATCAATCGCTTTTCACGCATTCTCATCCATTAAACTCTCAAGCATATTGACTCCTTGACGCAGCAATGACGCAAGTGCAGCTATACAAAAAAGTTCCTCATTGCATTGAAACAAAATCTTAGGGTCGCTGCAGGTGGTGGAGTACGTGTAATGGCGCACAAGTCCATCAGCGTTTGCCTCAGCAGAGCAGGTTGGTTAAGTTTATTACGTTACTGCCGACTTAAAATCCCCGTGTTGCTTGTCGGTGTGGTGTACCCTGAGTCGATCATAATGTAACACGACCCTGAAAATAAGCATTAGGCTCTTCGCGTAGTCTTGTCAATCTAAACGTTGTTTAATAATGAAGAAAAAAAAACAGATATAGTTACAACCACTTACAAATGTCTCCGAACAACAACAGACAACTTCATCAACATTCCCAACGATAACGATTCTTCGAATGATGGCAAATCGTGAGTCTTGCCAAACACGAAAAAATGCCGATTTAGACTTGTACGGTATGATGGCACAAAAATAAGGTGTCTTTTGAACTATTACTATTTTTTGTCGCCATGGCGTCATTTGCTTCTATTACACTAGGTTGGTCAACCGCTGCTTTTGGGTTTTTGAAAATATACAATTGCGTTTCAGAATCTCTCTGAGCGGTGGGCGTTCCAAAGGTGACGTATACGTGACATTTGTCACGTACAGTGATGAAGGCTGTGGGCCGAAGTAAAAACAGATAAAATCGTATTTGGGTCCGTTTTTCATCAAGATCTACTTTGAACAACTGAATGGTATGTTATAAAAATATGGGCCAGTGCTTGGAAAGCAGCCCGGTAGATGATGACGGGATTACGTGGTCAGGTAGAATGGGACAACATATCTGGAAATGGACGATAATAACTAACTTATAAAAGTTTGTATACCTGGGCATTGTTTACAACTTTCTGCGACAGCTTACATTTTGGTTGTATAACGGTTAGATCAGATTGCATGACAAGAAATGAATTTACTGTAGCTTGATGTTTTTTGAACATTCTACATATTCTACAATCATAACAACTTGTTGTGTTTTAACTTTTCTTAAAATGAAACAAAAATTAGGGTACAAGTTAGCGTTTTTAGAATAAGTGCCCCTATTGAGTTGACTGTAAAAAACAAGAGCCCGGATCATGATTCAAGTAAATACGATACATGATGACAGTTTACTGCCAGAAAACATTCTTCTCTGAACCGCACATTTACGTTGTCGTTCATTCTAGGCATCAGACATTCAGATATGAGCATCCAGCTAAACTCGACGTCGCCACAAAAATCAGATGTCCCAGCTCACATCTTACGTTATTCGGTAATCCCTGTCTGTCGGATGGACAAAGATATATGATTGTTTATAGTAGGACATGTTGAACGCACGGGCAGGTATGATTCGGTGGCATCTTGCGCGCCTCTCAATCAAGAAGCTGGGTCATCGATCCGCAGCACGTGAGTGATTGTTCCTCCTAGGCGAAAGCTTTCAACGCAGCTTACATTGCAAGAAACATATATTTCCAGGTTAATGCAAGCCGCCAATTGACGTCACCCATGTAATAAAAAATGGGGAATTTTTAATTGCTGAAGGGTTCCCTCCAGTGAACCTCTCCACCTTCTTCAAAGAGGGTGAAGATTGCATAGAAAGTAATGTCACAGCCTGGTTTTCAATTTGGGAAGCTCCCCTGAAAGTTTACAGGGTTCCGATTTTGCTTTAATTGTGGTTCTTAACTTTTCCGTTTCATCTCAAGCCCATTCTTTTCTCTCCACCGAACTGATAATATCTTGATACTATCTGCAGCATGTTTTTCAAAACTTTGAAAATTACAGTTCACGTAGCCGCAGCTGAAAACAGCTACGACTGTTTGTTTATTGCACACATCTTGTAATCGCACCACGTTAGATTTTCAAGTTCAAATCGTCTGTTTCCGAAAACCGCAGTCAACAGCAATCAATCGCAATCACTCGCTAGGACTTACAAAGGTCCTGAATTACAATTAAAGTTAATTAGAGTTTTGTTCGTTTTCTCTTCCGAAGACACTTTGCGCGTATTAACTATTGATTTCCTTCGTGTTGCATCATGGTCGCGGTCGCCGGGGAAAAAGAACGAATACCAAGGGTAGGGAGGATACGGCTGGAGCCAGTGGCTGAAAGAATCGAATGGAAATGAATATTCTTGGAACGACCCGACTTGGTCAGTGCCAATGACTTCGAGTAGAAGGTACAAGATTTGGAACTACGTTTAGGTTTATATCAATGTCTTCTGGCTGTCGCATTCAAAACATTTCAGAACTATTCCTCGAGGGCAGGCTTGGTGACAGGGGCGGCAGGAGAAGTAAGGTTAACTGGGGCCCGGATTCGTTTGGGGACTGGCAAAGCAAGAAGCTGCAAAATTAAATAACATGAATTGAACGTTCAGGATTTCGAATATATCACCGGTTTCTGCATCATTATTGATGAAAATAAGTTGTCTGCTTCGGGCACTTGCAAGGCTCGCAATCAATTGAAAAACACCTGACTTGTTATATACCAAATGTACTTCCGCTAAAACCTACGTTAACAACGGATTTTGCTGAAATGTTTCGCAGGGTTGTCTTAACAGCAACAGCATCATGTGTTCTCGGGAAACTAGTGTGCAGAGGTCTCTGCGACAAGTGCAGTAGAGTAGCATATATTTATGGTAAGTCACTCAACATGCAGATTAGCACGGGGATCCTACGCTTGTGCAGCCAAGTACCCATCGGCAGGGCGTACGAGTGGGGGTGCAAGAGGTATATCGTACCCGGACCCGGTGGGTACTGGGGCCCAGGAGGATGAAAGTATACGCACGCTACGTTTTTCTGCAACCAAGCCAAAAATTACAAGTGTATGCCAGTTGACAGTATTACAATTAATATATTTCTAAATGTTAGCATGGTAGCTGTTTTATCTATACTCTGATTACTATATAAGCAAGCAATACAGGTGTCGATGAGGGTCCCAGGAGCTAGGGGGCCCGGTATCGGTCTTCGTACCCCGTGGTTAAGTTTTCTCAGAGGTCCTGCCCAACGGACCACATGTTAAGAAGGCACTGAGTGTTTGCTAAAGCCTTACATAAATCCATTAAATTCCAATCGATACATTTTATAGCGCTGTGTTAGATTCCCAGTATTTTCCAGAGTAAAAGTCAAGCAAATAGCAATAAGCAACATTTAGAAAACGAGGTTATTCCACCGCGACATTTCCGAAAGCGAAGCTTTGTGAAAATGAATGAATCAAGGCTATTCCATAAAAAATTGAAGTCTAAGAACACGAAAGTTGAAAGCAAAATAAGTTGAGGCACAAAGAGTATCGAATGTATCCACATCTTCGACATCGTCAAGAGGTGCATGTGTTTGCGGTATGTCCGTAGTCACGGGGAGGCATTCGGAATTTGTGCCCTTCCAAATTTTGTTGTCTGTAAAAACATTTTGGTTGTATTTATTTGTATATTATTATATTATTTTAAACATATAACAAAAGCAAAAATCTTCCCTCCCTAAAAATGTATTTTCACCTCCAAACTCTGAAACCTGGGTACGGGCCTGAGTATGCATTGCCCAGTTTCAATCACGCTGGCATCGCCAGCAGCAAGTGCAGTGGTGCATGACACTGATGGCAGCTGCTCTGCAACTAGACGTTGATGGCACATGATTGAGCAATGCTGTCATTGTGAAATGTTTGTGACGTAACAATAATTAACCTGTCTGCACGATATTCACAGTGCCGTTTGTTTGATGAAAAACGCACAGTGTGAGTTGAGCGAGCTGGGTATTTATGTTGTCAAACTGCAAAGACTCTGGGGACTAACGACGTTATAGATAAAATTTTTGTTAGTCCAATTGAATTGTAAGGTCTTGAGGAGCTTACGAAAATGTAGTGCTGGTACGTTAATGCCTTTAGTGCACGTGTGCATCCTACAAGATATGTGATACTATCTCTGGCTAAGCCGTAGTTCAAATAACTAACCACGTTTTTACTGTTTTCTTGACTTCTAATTCGTGATACAACTTTTCGTTTCTAGCGGCTTCCGATTTGTGATATGGCGTATTTTGCGTAGCAATTCACTGAGCATTTATTTTAGTATTTATGTAAAACGTATTTGAAAAGTGCAGCTTTCACTGACGGTATTGTGGTCACAGGATCAGAATAAGCTTTCAGTACCATACATTTTACGGAAAAGAAAAAAGCGGATTCTAAGTGATTAGCCTGACTAAGCATCAAGCAAACTGAACACTGTCTGTGTACGTACGCCTTTAGCGCAGCTGATTTAAAAGCTATACTTCGTGGCGTAAGCATTCCACCATTTCGTATGTACCTTTTCGCGTCTTTATTCCAAATCTTTCATAGAAATATTACACGTCATTTCATTTTTCAAATTATTTTAGAAATAAAGTGGTATCATGCTTTAAAACCGGCAATTTGTGTCACTTGCATCGGTTCGAATGGAACGCATTTATGCTGTCGAACGTGAAAGCATGGTAATCTGATCCAGCAATAATTTAATCGGTATTTCACCTCTTGTCACCTGACCAGGTGAAATCAACAGCTGGGCCCGAAAACGCGGTATGTCCCCGGGGCCGGAATTTCACGGCCCTGCTCGAAGGCAGAGCACCTTGTCACGAAGCTCTGGAGTGGTAGTTTCACTCATAACAAGGTTTATAAGTTATAGGAGCTTTGAACAGCGGTAAGAACACTGCATCTTTTATGGTAGGGTAAACAGTGACTATGTTGGGCAAATAAGAAGACCGCGTTTCTCTTTTCATCTTGTTGTAAATTTACTTTTTTAATCTTGCCACTAGCGCTCAAAACTTCTTGTCACCAACCACATTTAAAAGCTGCATGTTTAGACTCATCAATTTTGGCCGAGGTACGAGATCTAATTATTTCATGTTTAGAATAAAATTGTCATTGGTCTTTTTAATACCTTCTGACAATGCGATATTTACGCAAGCGGTTTTAATCGCTCAAAGTGTGTGGATGCGCGAGAAACCGTAAGTACAAGCTTGCTGCGCGCTCCCGAAATCCGATTAAAGTTCGTAAAATTCAGATCTTTTCCTGAAATAAGTTTAAGTGAAAGTCAGGTCGGTGATTAATCGACTGGCGCCAACCATCACCAGGCACGTGGTCCGCAACGCCTCAGCTGTTTCCTTAACCTGCACAAAACTTCCACCATGTGAAGAAGCTGTTTTTTCAATTGCGGAATCGCTTTGTCTCCCACGGATATAAAAGAGGAAAACAACGATAAATAAAAGAGACCTGTGACGTCATAGTTCGTCATAAAAGGCGGTCCTGGTGACGTGTTCCTTTTCAAGCGCGGCTGGTTTCCAGCATCGCTTCTTGTTCAGGACAAGCGCGCTACTGTTACCATTACCGGGCAGAGCATTTGTTCATTGAATACATTGTACACATCATGTCGTAGTAAACAAGCGTTTGTTACGAAAGTAAGGCGGGTAAAAGACTCTGATTAGACTTGTCTTGAAGTAGCAAAGTTGTATCCCGTAATCTAAAAGAGGGATGCACACCTTGAATTGGTTTGCGTGTCAAAGTTTTTCATTATAATCCCACATCACAACATGTTCAAGTAGTTGCTGGTGTTGTGAAAGACAAAGTTCCTATTACGCAAACAACTATTTACAAAAACATAAAGAATAATTTAATGTGCGGAAAAACTGTTTCCATAAAGACGTTTTAGCTGTACCTGACTACGTTGGAAATTCGGTTTCAAAGGTGAAATGACAATATGCATTATAGAATTTATCGTGTAAATAGACTTGTTGATTTAAATTACTACGATATAAGGCAAGTTATGCCAAATCACTCACGTGCTATTTTCAAACCTGTGGCGAATCACTCTGGGTCCACGTGCCCTGTGTTGTGCATCCCTGATCTAAGGTAACTTTTTCACTCAATTCATGACGTGTTTCACACTTGATGCTCCACTTGCTTTGACCCGGAAAATTTTATAAAGTAAGGTCCATCTTCGTCACTAATCTGGGAAAAAAACATAATTTCCTCTGGGGTTACTCCCCGTAATTGCAATAAAAGAATACTTGCTAGGACGCAAGTGCAACGTCATGACCCATAATTTTCAAATCATTTGTCCCGACCTCATGTTGTAAAAGTCCAATATTAGCGGCTCAGCGACAGCGTTACAAACTGACCTTCATGACAATACATACTTTTGAAGTAGTGATATTTTTCCTGCTATTCTTCGGCGCACCATATTTGAACAATGTCGTGTTAAAAAATGTGTTTTTTTCAAGCTAAAGGTAAAGCATTGCTTTATTGATTGGAAAGGTCAGTTGAAAAACTAATTTAAAAAAAATCAAGTTAACGCATGGTTAAGTAACAAATCTGTTAAGCAATACCGAGATCACACATACCCTAACAAAAGCTTAGCCTCTTATTTTACTGTGATTCGTCCAGTTACGTTTGCTAGCCTAGCAGCGATCAAACATTCAACCAGTTGTATACCGCAGCTCAAGAAAAAGCAACTTTCCATTCATCAAACGATTAACTCCAGTCACATCCAAGGTGACCTCGACCGGACGGGAGGTCAGACAAGCAGAGGGTGTTATTTCAAAGTAATCGGGGGAAAGCGGGCGTCGTAGGAAGAGCACTGCTCAAGTGCTTATTGTGCGAATGGAATCGGCTTAACTTGTTTTCTTACAACGTAAAACAATGTTTTGCACCAACGAGCAAAGTAAAGCAATGCTTTGAGCACGCAGGCTGTCGCCTTGTGTATTTTACCCTGTAGTGCACAGCAAAATGACCAAGTTGAGCTTTTGTTGGAGCCTGTCATTGCCGATCTTTCGCAGTGGATTAGAAGCTTAGAAAAACGATTCGAACCAAATTATCAGATGTCCAAAAAGTATTTGCGTTCTGGCAAAACTAAAGCCATGTAGTTTTGTTTCCCGTCTGTTCATGTTGGGAGAGTTGTTTTCCACACAACGTGAAAAGTTATATTTCAAACGTTCACCAAATTGTTTGAAACGTTCTACCGCCTATTAGAAAACACCAGAAATTTCACTAGGCCCGAAAAAACGAGCCATAAACATTTTCTAGCCAGCTTCATGCTTTCAACTAACCTTAGCAGTCAGACATGTCTAGATGAAGGGATTAGGTTGACTGCATGACAAGGGTTCGACGCAGCATATCTTTCAAGGAAGAAGGAAGTCATAAAAATTATTTTATGGTTTTGCAACACGCACTATTTATGGGAAAAATTGTCGTGTTTGTTTTTTTTAACACCTACAAGCTCCTGTGCTGGGTTTTGGCAGTTGGCAAAATTTTTATTTTGTAACTTGTACGTGTACCAGAGTTTCTTTTAAATTATCATGAAACTTCTAAACGACGATTCTAAAGCGAATGTATTGAATGGTTTAGCGCGGTAAATCAAAGTTGCAGATCATGGTGAGCTTCATATTCCAGCCACTGTTAGTAATATAAGGTGCAGGCTGCACAGTTTGTTACTGGCTAGACAGGGGTGTCCAACCTTTTGCTATTGCCGGCCGCATTACTTTTATTCATATGAATACGGCCACCAATGAGCTCGAGTTAGATTTATGAGATACGTTTAATTAAAGAATAGATTTTATCCGGTGTATGTCATTTACTTGTGCCTAAAAGCATAATAAAATATCAAACATTTTAACGAATTTATGAAAAGAAACATCACCATCCAGATTGTTACGCATCGTGTTGACTGATTTTCTTGCCTTGCGTTTGTTTTTCTTCAATATACGACGCCAGCACGGCCGGCCAATCTTATATTTTAAATTACATGTGGACGGCCGCAAATTTCATTATCGAAGGCCGCAGGTTATGCACCGTTGGGCTGGAGTAACATTGTGCTATGAAGCGGGTTGTGGATATGCCAGCTGCGACCATCGGGTGAACCGCCTCGAGATATTTGCAATGCTGGTTGATGATGCCTGTCTGCAGCAGAGCCTCGAAGCTAATAGAACACTTTCTTCTTTCATCAAATATATCACGCGGGATTATAGTAGCACCACTGGCTCTCTTTACTGTCTCTTAGTTTGAACGCGAAGTACATCAGACACCTTGGTTCATTTTTCGGTCTGCTGCTTTCAACCTTCATGTAATCCGCAATCCAGCAGCAACCTTGAGTTCCAGACATCGCTTTGATCGTCGCAGCGGGATTAACAGGGGGTGAGCAGGGAGAGATGAGAAGGGAGGCAAGAATTTCACTACCACTGGCTGCCCTTACCGCTCGGTGTGTTGTATCAAAACAAGGGTGCACGCTCTGAAGTAACTGTTGCAGTCAATGTTTATTTGCCAACTGGTTCTTGGAAAGTTCAACGAAATGTTGACCAAGACATATCAAATGTGTTAAATGATATAAATCCGACCAATCACACACTGTATGTGATGAGTGCAACTCAATTAAACTTCATTCCATGCGTAACGCATGGCATATTGTTTCTGGAAATTCCATAACTTCATTTTGTTGGTCGTTAATGTGAATTTGATACGCTTCATTTCCCATCTTACTAATAACCTCCATTAAAAATCAAATTCTCATTTGATTTACGAACGCGCAGACGATTGCTTGAGTTTTCCGTATGAGAAACAAGAATATACTTGCGTATTGCCCGTTGGTAAGATTAATAGAAAATCATATTGTTTTCTCAGGAACGCAGCGCTTGATCAATTTAAATGCAGTAAGGTGCCCTTGCACATATTTCATTCAACCAGATGATCTACTTTAAATATTGGTTGTTGACCGGTTTGGAAATGTTTCTTCATTTTTTTATGTGTTTGGCTCAAGCAAATTTTCAAAATATTTCAAAATTTCGTTGTTATGAAACGCTGCTTGGCGTAGCCAGCAGGGTTGCGGAGTCGGAGGTAAAAATCCGACTCGGACTCCCGACTCCGACTTTCCAAAATTTCCGACTCCGACTCCTGACTTCGGCTCCTTAGCACAAAGGGAAGGGAATTTGGCTGTTAAAATCAATGGAAATCGACGTACACAGCACGAAATCTTTGTTTCAACAAAAGTATCAAAAGAAATTGTACCATTTCAACAGGAATTTCCAATTAAGGGGTACGATGTAAAAAATGATCCAACTGGACATCCGGAGTCGGAGTCGGACAAAAAAAACGACTCAGACTCCCAATGTTGTTAGAAATCCGACTCCGATTTCACCCCAAAACCTCAGACTCCTTACGACTCCGAATCCGGCTCCGACTCTGCAACCCTGGTAGCCATCCCAAAATTTTGGAGGACCAAAAAAATTGGTGGGCGAGGCAAAATGTTTGATTTTAGGCGAGCAACAGTATTTTGTTTGGGATACCGCATTTCAAAGCACAAAATGACTAGATATGCTAAGAATTTGGGGCATGGTCCTCTCGCCCCCCCCTGGCCACGCCTATGATAAAACGATTAACAAACAAATCTTGTAACCAACGAATTAGCGGATTATCACAGTAAGATTCTCCGTGTAAGCAATGTTCCCTCTAAGCTGCGCGACTGCTAAGATCCCTCTGCGCAGTTGCAACAAAAATTGTGATTCAGCGCACCAGCTAGTTTTTCCGCGCAGCAATATTTAACATTGGAGGGTACATTCCGTGTAAGCAGGGCTAACGCACAATCTTTTCAATATGAAATTTTTTCCAAAGTACAAGAGTATTGCGTCGGTTTCTAAAAATCATTGGTGCTTTCTGTTGTTGAATAGCAACCACCTTTCTGGACATTTATATTCAGCACCGTGAGTAGGATGAAGTTTGTTGCTGGGACAATCTTGATAAAAAAACCCATATAAAATGCGATATTTTGGACGGTGTCTAATATAACAAAATTTAGTTTTAAGTGCCCAGCATGCACATGTAGCAGACGAGATACTCAAAATCACTCCTCAGGTGATGGCATTGCTCTTGTACGCCCTCTGACAGATAATATATCTAACATTTTGCAAAGTGGTGGCGTTGTGGCGCACAAAACCTTCCGGCGAAATAGAAAAACTGTGACCGACGGACATGCGCATATCCCTGAAAACACTTTCTTTAAATAAAGCGTATCGTTGTTGATCTCCGGCGAACAAGTCGTTTCTTGATTATTTGTATGCTTTTCAATATCAACAGCTGCACTGCGAAGATTCTACGCAATTTCTAAATTTCTATCTAATTTCTAAACCTACTTAATTGGTGATCTTAGGAAACATTGCAGCATCATAGTAAAAATCGCGGATAGCTTTTATATTTTTGCATGAAGATTTTCCACTAATCTCAGGCCCCAACAACAATATTAACCTTGTTAGAAGCTGTATGAATTGAATGATTCTGTTTGCGTTTTTGCTCCTCGAACGCAGGGCTTTGCAAGACGTTCTATTTTAACTCTGTTCCAGGGTTAATGTGATTTGTGCGAAATAGAAAAGGTTTATACGCAAGTACTTTCGCAAATTCCAAATTTTCTGCTGAGGTTTTCGCAGCTATCAAGGACACTCCTCTCCGTTATTTGAACATTATGTAGCGTAAATAATAATTAATTGCTACTTAGTCTTACCTTGATAACGCGTTTTATCGTTATTGTAATGCATGCAACGTCTCAAAAATGCCATATGTAAAATTGCGGCCGTGGCGGACTGACTTGTACTGTACAGCGGCAGGCCATGCACAAAAGGAGATCAGTTTCCGACTGGGAAGTATCGGCAACTTGAAGGATGTGGTTTCGGCGATTCCAGCCTGGTGCTCTGCTTGGCAAACTTGCGCAAGGTTCTTGGGAAAGCTTCTCACGCGGGGCTGCCAGTGGCTTTCTGCTGCTATAACATTCGCACTACGGGAAGAACCGCGTGGCTCACGGAACAGAGCAAGCAGAGATGCATGAACAGCATCCACGCGCCGCTGATGACAACCTGAGTGTGAATTTAGTGCTTTCAACAGCAATTAGCAAGGTGTATTTGTTAAGCATTGAAACTGAGAGGATCAACTTTGTCTTAATGAAATGTTGTGCAACTTGCTGCATCATCTTCGACAACCGTATTTATACGTAAATGACTGTGGATGCAGAAACATTTCTTTGAGGGTGTGTGCAGGCAGTGGCGTACGCAGAAAATTTTCATGGGGGTTGGTTCAGGGTCATATGTTGGTCATTAATATTTGGTGTTCGCTGTTTGTGACGTCACAATTTGACGTCATTTCCATGTTTCCAAACCAACGTTTTGGCTAGGTTTCTTGACATAATAATGCATATTTTTCTACATCCACTCCCCTTATTTCATGTGGCATTGCACTGAATATAAACTATCAGCGGTCCAAGTTAGGCTATCG
>JGI24021J15306_10000360_pt1 | contig 32464 bp, 15 predicted proteins | sample Ectturendosymbi1_FD_15306 | JGI IMG/M metagenome (IMG submission 15306)
TAGACGAACGTTTCTTAACCTTTCATGGCTTGTGGCCCTCTTCCAAAGACTCTCAACACTTGTGGCCCCCTGCTCATCAATAGGGTTTTGCAATATCACGGCAGAGCTATTTAGTAAAGACCCCCACTCGTGGCCCCCAAGGGGGGGCCGAGGGCTTCGGTTGAGAAGTAGTGGTCTTAGTGAGTGTGCAGGTGTGCAAAATAGGAGACCCCATTTTCAATTTACGCGCTTTGAGGGAGCCCCCATTTTTAGTTAACGCGCTTTCAAAAATTTAATCCGTTTTTGTGGTAGCTTATGGATATTTTGTGATTGTGGTGTAGCCACAGTAAAGCCCATCTGCAGCGTGGATAGGGTAAGGAATATTCAATGCAGATAACAACAGCGAGGCTTCGGCACCAGTTGCACCTAAAGTAGCATAGCATGCGCCGCATATTCACACTGAGTTTTCCTGTGACTGATCCTCAAAAGCTGACTTTTCAACAACCTTGTGTTGATTTATGACTGTCTTGTTATAAGCGAAACACGCACTAACTTTAAGCCAAAAAAGATTCAGACAAATAGACAATGACCAATATAGTTCTCACACAGATCCCTGACTGTTTCAAAGCTAACCACATGAAGTAAGCGCAGTGTAGACACGTTTTTCCAAGTAAAACTCACAAGTAACTGTTTTAGCTGATTTAACTATTTCTACATCTAGGGCAGCTGTGTCCAACTCAAATGGCTTACTGGGTCAAAAATTAAGTCACTGTTTTAACCAGGGCCGCATATTGAATGCAATATTGATGAGGACCGCACATTCCATTGCTTACTTTGATCTTAGCAAACTAAATTTAGCTTAGCTAGTGTACTGAAACTTGGAATCCTAGCTGCAATCGTAACAGACGTGGTAAAGTGGCACTGAAGACCACCTGCATCAAAAATGTCAAATTCAAGATTTTCGAAATAAGGGCAGGTTGTCAGTATGTAGGATACTTTTGCTAAAGCGAAAACCTAAACTGAGCCGCACAAAACTTCGATTGGGCCACATACGACCCGCGGGTAGCTGATCTAGAGCTTCAACAAGCAAGCTCTGTTTGCGGGCAATCTAGTTGGTAAGAATTCAACGTAGCATCCAATACTGACAACATTGTTGTTCATCGGAGTTCTGCAGTGTGTGGCGATCTCGCGTTGTTGCGAGCTTTTTGTTCGTGTAAGAATGAGCATCGTGAAAGTAGCCTACTGTTATTTCCTTTCATTCTTTTCTTGTATCCAAAGACGTGATCAGGAAGGGCCAAAGGGGTCATGCCCTTTCCAAATTTGTAGTGTATCTTGTCATTTTGTGCTTTGACAAGCAGTGTCTTGAACAAATTACTGTTGCTCGCTTGAAGTCAAATTATTGTTCAACCTTCCATTGACAAAAAATTCGCAACAACGCGAAATCGCCATACACTGAAATCCGATGAAAAGCAGTATTGTCATTATTATATTGCGTAGCAAACAATATTATCGTGTTGTTACTGCACTGATAAGAGTCTAGACGTTTGTATTTTCGCTCGTTTCAAAGGAAATTATGAAGTTATGCTTCTGTGCAGTTTCTTTTTAAAATAATAACTATTTTAAACTTTTAAGTATATGATTCGTCAGAGGAAGGAGTTGCGCGGGGCCCCCAAAACGCGGAGCCCTAGGCCATGGCCTACTTGGCCTATGCGTAAATCCGTCACTGCGTGAAGGCACCTGTCATCCTCCCGCGGTCTGACTAAATTTGACAGACCGCGATCTGAATAAATTTAACGCAGGATCCGAGCAAACCCTGGTGTGTGTCGTCATAAACAACTCTACTTACCCGACCGTCAAAAACAACAACACGGCTCATGCATTTGGGAAAATATCATGCGTTTGGGAAATATTGACTGCAGGCTAGAGGGTATCTAGATGATCGTTTAAAATATTGCTGGCCGAAAGTTATCTGCTGTATATGTCAACCAAATGAACTAGGGGAAATTAAGAAAAAACTTGGGGGAGGGGCCAAGAAAAAATCTGGGAGGCCATGGCCCATCCAGCCCCCCCTTAGAATCGCTGCTGAAATGCTCGTTTTCACCCCTGCGGATGTCCATGGCAACGGCAGAAATGCGAAAGTGTTTGCGTGTTTGCGGCGTTTGGCTACTGGACTTGACCAAAGGACATTCAAAGAAGTAAGACCTTTTTTATTCAGTTAAAAACTAAATAGATGATCGGCTCAGAGAGTGCTCAACTTTTTAACGCTGTGGCACACTACAAGAAATCTCAACATTTTCGCGGCAAAATTTCACGTAAATGATACACTGAAAATGTTTAAGAATTTAAGTTTTTTAGATGTGATGGCTGTGCCTAATTTCCAGAACAAATCAGACTAATGTTAGATTACGATGACGTCAAGAAAACTCGCATTTCATAGTCAATACCAAGAATGCTTTAATTTTTTACTTCTAATTTCAATCAGTGCTGAAAATCCATACTTGCAAAGCCATTAAAATGCACATGGCAAGATAATTTTGACAGCTTTCGAGCTGATCATTAGATAAAATTTCCTTGTGGACAGCCAAAACTCATCTATGCTATTTGGGCACATGTTGGTTGATAGAAAATGTTGTTCAGGAATCAATGAGCTGTTGTTTGGTAGATAGATAGGCAGTGGCGTATCTAGGGTATGGCAGGCATGGCATGTGCCATGAGCGCAACTTTGAGGGGAGCGCAAAAATTGTTTGGCAAACTACAATTTTTATTTAGTTTCTTGAACCTCCATTTTGTGCCCCATGCAACCAGTGGCGCAGTCAGCCCAAACTTTTGAGGGGAGCAAAATGTTTGACTTTAGGCGAGAAACAGTATCTTTGTTTGGGACGCCGCTTCCCAAAGCACAAAAGTTTATGGTTGTGTGTGTAGGCGTAGCAGTTTATGGTTGTATGCGTAGGCGTAGCCTTCCCCTTGGCTACGCCTCCGCATGCAGCCATAAACTGCAAAGCTGCATCAACACGGCGCGCCCATATCTAATGTATTACGTCGGGAGGGTTGCGTCAGCACCACCAAGCATTATGATAAAACTGCGGTATTGTGACAAAAAACGACGGTCAGACATTGTGACAGAACAAGAACGCTCGCTTGCTATATCTACAAGACATCGTCCTTCTCACGCTATAAGAATGGTCAAGTCACTCCGTACTGCTGTATTTCAGGCAAGAAGATATTATTCCGCATCTGGTTGAGACGAGTTTAAGTGTGCGGCTGTAAGAATCTGACTGCGATGCAAACAACTGGTGTTGAGGTCATATGCAAATTACAAATTGCTGTACTGCTGCGGACTGCGGGTACTCCGACTTTACGAAACTTCTTCGATGGCAAAGCAGGGGCGTAACGAGGTTAGATGGCGCCCGGGGCAATAAGCAAATTTGACGCCCCCATGTTCGAACCTGAAGGTATTTCAAAAGCAAATATGCTATTGAAGAAAGTGCTTGCGACATTGTTGGGACTTTTCGGCGCCCCCAGCAGTGATTTGGCGTCCCCATAGTGATTTGGCGCCCGGGAAATCGCGGCCCTCTTTCCCCCCCTCGTCACGCCTGTGACCATAAGCGTCCGATAAATAGGCTGAACACAATGCCCCAGTCGAGAGACTAAAGTAGAGAACATTAATTAGTCCTCGAAAATTCAACAATAATAATTGTCACCGTACCAGTTGATCAAAAAATGTTAACTTATTAAAGAAGTGATTTGTTACTCGTGTTTAGAGCTAGCTTTTTCTGTCCAAATTTGTCTTTCTGTTCGATGGCCAATAAAGGCCTTTGCACGGTCCTGACTATGAAAAAAAATATGTGTGTGACAGTTTAGGACAGGTGTTCTCAACCTTTTTCCCGTTAAGTACCCCCGGTTCATGAAACAATCAACCTGAACCCCCAGGTTAGCTGGCAGAGCCGTGGGTTTCACATTGTTGCATCACAACAACGCAGGATCAGGCAAAATCTGCGAGTTTTCAATGGGCACGCATTTTTTTTCACGCATTTTCAAATCGGCACGCATTTTCCTCTAGTATAGGATATTAAAAGATAGCAATACATGAAAACTCAACTGCCATCCAAGTACCCCTGGAAATCTTCCCGTGACTCCTGGGGTTTCGCGAAGCCCAGTTTGAGAAATACTAATTTAGGAGTTGTGTACAATTCATATGTAGATGGCAAGCAATTATACGGGAATATTCTAGATGGCAAAATGGTAGTATCAAGTCGTGCAATTTAAAATTATCGCGTGCGGAAGTCCTCCTGACATTCTTCGAACTGCTTTGTAAAATAATGCTGACGATGGCAGTATCTATTGCAAGCTGCGAGCGATTTTTCAATGAACTGAATTTGGTGCTTTCATACCGCCGAAACCTCAGTGGCTAAGAATAAGTCAGGGCAGAGTGTGTGAGTTAGCTTTGACGAGTATAAAAATGGGTATTTTGTGTAATTCATCCGGAAAAGGCAGGATATATTAATGCTTCGACTGAAGTGTGTCTTTCCACAGCAAATAGTACATGATTTGCATTGAAAATTTATTGTACAATCCATTTTATTTGTGTTTCTTTTTACATGAAATTGTCGTTTGCAGTTGCAATATGTTGTTTGATTTTTTTGTAAGATATACAATTTTGTCAGGCAACACTATGTAGGCCTACTGTGATAACGTTATTTTTTGAAGTTTTGATAATCTTCATAATAAAAATGAATGAGTATAGACGTATGGTATGGCCCTTATGGATAACTTATATGTTATTTTCTGAAAAGTTTAAAGCAAAAATAAACTCAAATATTTCCGTTTAAAAACGTTTATTTTCCACATGGTTTAATTTTCGTAAAAATTGTGCTTATATCTAAGATTCAAATTAACAGAAAGGGAGCACATTTAAACTTTGACAAAGGCGCCATTTTTCATAGTTACGCCGCTGCTGTTACCAACTATATTCAAAATGAACTGCGAGTTTTTGTAATTTCCTCGTTCATCATAATTCGTTCTGCAATCGTAACAGTGGTCACTGTTTTCGATGTGTAGTCTAGCAGCTAGTTAGGGCAAAGGAAGGTTCTAAGTTTTGAAACTGTGTTCTGTTTCAGCTGTAAGCGTTTCGTATTTAGCAGGTTATTGCTGTGTCAACAGTACTGCCACTTGTTTTATGAAAGTTAAGTTTAGCTTGTAATTATGGGGTACCGTTCGTAAAAAAGTTATATCGGACAGATTTAGCACAAAAACTGCCATCTCTGCGCAGAGATAACTTAATATGTGCAGAGATAGCTATCTCTGCGCAGAGATAGCTATCTCTGCGCAGAGATAGTTAAATCTGCACAGAGATAGCTAAATCTGCGCAGATGTAGCTATCTCTGCGCAGAGATTGCTAAATATGTGCAGTGATAGCAGTTTTTGTGCTAAATATGTCCGATATAATTTTTTAACGAACGGTGCCCCATAGGTAATTGCAAATGTGTGCTGTATAGTCGGTCTTTTAATAGCGGTATGCATATTCCTTATTGCCCTCAGGATTTGTGATTGACCATCCCAGTGACCTTGGCATCCGGAGAAAGGAGTTTTCTAAGCTGAAACTAATTAAAACTTAATAAAAATATTTGCTCAACTGTTGTAAAACTTTGAAAACGACACCGACGTTTCAGCCAACTAACAGTAGGCTTTCATCATGGCGAATCATCCTGTTCGAGTCGCCAAACGTCGGTGTCGTTTTCAAAGTTTCACAACAGTTGAGCAAATAATTTTACTATTGTTATCCTGTTGGCTGGTTCTGCAACATGTTTAGTGAAAATCTATTTGAGTTCAGATAATCAATCCAGTAAGAGCGCCTGAATATTTTGGCGATTATGTCAATTGAATCCGAAATTAGTAGAGGCTCAAACTTGGACAAAATTCTGAAGGACATTGCCAATGCTAAAACACGCAAAATAAGTTTCTCTTACCAAATGCATTTTTGTATAGTAGTTTAAATAGCCTAAAAGAGGGCTGTTTCAGGCTCCGGCTCTGGCTCCAGTCATCTAAAGTTTTTGACTCGAGCTCCGGTTCCGGCTGCAAAATGATTTGGTCCATTGAAAACTGAAAGCCACTGTCTTATTTGTACAATTGTATTATTACACCGACATAGATAGGTGTCCCGAAATGATGGACAGTTGGACATTTGATGGATAGTGGGATATGTGCAAAAACTTTTGATAAACCCTGATCAAGACACAAACGAGCTTGGCCGTCGGAAGGATTTTTTCCAGCAAAGAACAACAGTATAGATTTTTCCAGGTGGTGACCAAAAGCATTTTTCCCAGGGGGCCAACAAAAGGGAAAATCATTTTTCAAATTTCAACATCCAAAGGGTCCACGGTCCCCCTGCCCCTTCCTTTTCGACGCCCATGTAAATTATAATTATGTACACATACGGAAAACACGCTTGTCCCGCAATAAGTTAACTGGCTTGCCCTACAAACTTGGGCTGTGTAACCGGAACCTAAATTTCAGACTCCGGCTGCGGCTCCATGTACAAGCTTTTAGCTTCTGCTCCAGCTATAATCATCCAAAATTTCTTTGGTTCGAGAACCGACTCCACAGACTATCTATCTGTTTCAAGCATTATCATACAATGGTTGCATAGTAGTTTTTGCGTGATGTCCTGTTGTCACGTTTTTTCGTTTGTTGATTTTTTTTGCAAAGCTTTTATAATTTATCTTTGCTGGATGATTATATCAGGCATTGTTGCTAAATTCATTTAACAGATGGCCAATTGGCGTGTCGTACCCCGCGGTAAGTACATGGCCAAAGTGAAGGTATTTAGTGTAGAAACTCTTGGATTTATTGGGTGCTACGGAGATGCGGACATGGAAAGTCTCTGCTAAAGAGGTGGATCTGAGGGCATGTCCCCAGACACCTTTGGCTTGGCATTTCCCTTTTCGGGCCTCGTTTTTTCACATCACTCATGATTTCTTTTGAGGAGGGCTTGTTACCCCTGCTAAAAATTTTTGCACACAGCACTGAATGGGGCCCCGCAAAAGTGCTTCCGATCGGACCCTGCACTTGTTAAGGCCGGCCCTGGCCACTAGTGACCGATAAATAATTAGGCTAAACACAATGCCCCAGTCCAGAGACTAAAGAAGAGAACCTTATGCTAGCTAGCCTCGAAACATCAGTATTTAGTACCATACCAACTGAGCAAAAAATGGTACCGTAACACTGGTACGGTACCAGTGGAGAAAATGGAATAGGACATTTGTTTGTCTTGTTTGGAGCTATAGCTTTTTCTGTCCATTGGTTTGCCAATCGCGCGTTTATACGTGGTTTGTCTCATGAACAAAGGGTTGAATACATAATAGAATTTATTGCATGTTCTTATTGAAAATAACACTTTTATATGTTACCACTGAAATTAAATGTGTTTCATTTTGAAAGAAATTGTCTTTTGCAGTTACAATATGTTTGTGTTATTTTTTCGTAAGATTAACAATTTTGTGAAAAAATACTAAGTATAAAATATGATGAAGTTATTAATTGAATTTTTTCATGCTCTTTTAAAAGAAAAGTAGATGAGTATAGAAGTGCGTTGTGGTTCTTATGGATAATTAATAATGTGCATTTGCTGAAAGGTGTAAAGCAAAAATAAACATATATTTTTATGTTTTGAAGGCTTATTTTATTCATAGTTTATGTTTCGTAAAGATTGTGCCTATTACTAATATTTCAATTATTTAAAAATGACACACATTTAAACTTTGCCAATGGGCGTCATTTCGCATAGATACACCACTGCTCCAATTTGCTGACCTCGAGTTTGCGTGTAAAGACGAAAGTACCGAAATAGTCCGCATCCACTGATAACGACAGACGCATTTCTGTTCAACATGGGCCTTGATGTCAACTTTAAGCTGGATGTACACGGCATGCGCCCTACGCGTTTGTTGGGCGCATGCGTCTGATTTCGTAACGTCACGTCCTTTTCTGATGCGTCTAGTATGGTCTGTGTTCGAGTAAAAGTGAGTCAGAGCAGTAAGTCTGATGCGTCAATATAGAAACAGGTTCCTACTCCAACGCAGACCATACCAGACGCATCAGAAAAGGACGTGACGTCACGAAATCAGATGCATGCGTTCAAAAAACGCATAGGACGCATGCCGTGTGCATCCAACTTAGAGATGACAAAACTTGAACTTTATTCCGTGAGGTCATCTCGTTGTGATCAGTGGCGTGCAGAGGTCTGGTGATGCCCGGGACGATTGCTTGATTGGATGCCCCCCTTTCAAATTCTGGTATTGAACAGGGGCGAATGGTGGTCATTGTTACTGGATATTCGCTGTTTGTGACGTCACAATATGACGTCATATGCACGTTTGCAAACTAACGTTTTGACGAAGTTTGTTGACACAACATGCATATTCAGGAACGCCGGAGCAGCGGAATGGGGAGCAGTAAAAGAATTTAGGGCCATGGAAACTTATAAAAAATAAAAAAATCGTTAACAATGTTGACCACAAAAATCGTAACAGAATTATAAAAAATCATTCTGAATTTTCTTGGTGCCCGAATAGCTGCAATAAATTTGTTTCAAGTTGATCTTTACAAAACATGATATTACCTATGATACTGTTATGAAAAAGCACCTCCGCCCCCGTTGTCCCCCTTTTGGAAGGGCAAAGTGGCAACGCCCCCGCCATGCATCCATTCTCTGGCGTCCCTGTGCATATCATTCGGCACGCACTAACTTTACTCGTTGTTGTGGGCCACAAAGTGTCACAGTAATGAACATAAGTTACCAGCGGTCTCTTAAGACAGAGCAGTTCATAACTGCAAAAATATCCGTCATCGCGTTAACACAGGGGAGTAGAACACCCTCAGTGCAACGTCAGCGCGGTTCACAACTGCAAAAATACAAGGCTGCGCGAATGTCTCGTCGAATAGCATTCGATCAGAAGTATGCGGCTGGGATGGACACTCAGGGTTGACAGCTTGAAACTTGTAAATTACAAAAGAATTGAGAATGTGCATAAAGTACGCAAGAAAACTTTCGCTTTTTATTTTGTAGCTGTTTTATGTACAATTACTAAAGGGAAAGAACAGATATGGGCTTGCGTGAGCCGTTATGATCAATCCGCCTGAACAGCCAATCAGTGACGAAGCCCGAATCGAAGCACATATTGCAAGTACAGGTGTGCAACTCTATTAGCACAAATCAAGTAAATGTCCATAATTATCTTTAGGGTTGCTGTAATGGGACCCAACCATAAAAAACTCGGGTTTTTTGAAAAATCCCATTTAAAAAAATAATATCCCAATCCTATCTTCACCGTTGAAAAATGTACTATGCTTAAAAAGTAAAATAAGCAGCACACTTGCACAGTTAAGTGGAATTTTTTTTAATGATACAAAACCAACAGTAACGAAATTTGAAGGACTTGAAAAAAGAGAAGAATAATTCGTACAGTTTGGATAAATTCTACTGGTTATCTTTTTCAGCTCTGTAAAATCGGTATATTTTAATCAATTTTCCCTGCATCTAAGCCGCTTCTGATGTTGGACCATACCAAACCGTATGTTGAAAAAATACGCTATATACATGCTGAACTAGCAGGGGATTTATATAAACGTGACGTAAAACTGCTGAGTTTGTGTGGGAGTGGCTTTTCTTTGTTTGCTGTCTACTGTGCGCATGCTTGCCAAGCCTTACCACTTTGGAGTGAATTGACCAACAACACTATGCGAAAACAGTGATGGGGTGCATATCTTTACCCTCAAATTTAAATGCCATAATAGGTATAACAAGTTATTATTGTGTAATTCTGGATATGACGATATCGCATGATGCAATAAAAACAATTCAGAATGGGGTTTTTGTGGTTTCTTTTTGAAAAAGAACAAAAACCCGTTTCTTTCTAAAAAAGCGGATTAAAAACAAACGGGTGGGTTGCTTTTCTTTTAAAAAAACGGATTTTTATCAACCCTGATTTTTTTTCAACCATTTACGTGATTTTCGCTTGATCGCACGATCTGGAACAAGTCACGTCACTATCAGTTTGATTGGGTGTGCGCCGCACACCTAGAGCATAGGTGCCTGGTACTGAAGAAGCTGGGAATTACTGGCATTTGAATGCGTAAAATTAGTGCTGACCACAAAAAAATTTCGGAGCTTTAAATCCATGCAGCATGTGTTAATAGCCTTACAATAGGAAAAATCTAGTTACAGCATTTAAATTTTGTAATTTCACTCTTTGGATGCCCCTCTGCCTTGGATGCCCGGGGTCGACGCCCCGTTCGCCCCCACCTCTGCACGCCACTGGTTGTGATACACCATGTTTATGCCAAACGTATGAAGCTAGATTTTGTTTGAGTCCAATTTCACCAAAAATACTCGTAAGGTATCACCAAACAAAAGTGTTGGGCTCCACTCCTGGTATGACGGGCAAAACTATTTTGAAGTTACACTATCAGATAGTCTCCAAGGGAAAATGCAACCAATCGTTATCTTCTTATATTGTTCAGAACAATATGAAAGATTCATTTCGTTTCTCTTATGCTCTTTTTATTGTAAATTATCTGTTAGTGCATCACTGGGGTTGGTAACTGAAAACAAGCATTTCGAGAACAACATATGGAGCAGATATATTTTTGCTTTATTTGTGAAACAACCTTTTAACGAAAGGCTACGACTGTGCTTGTGAACCTATTTGCATTTATCTTTTTCCAAAGCCTGAAAGGTTAAATTTGATATTGCCTCGAATATCATAATCGTCGCCCATTTCTGTAGTTTCTTGAAAGAAATGCAGTTTAGGTATACGTATATAGGCCGGTAGACAGGAATGCATATTCATAAGTGAATATGCTTGCTATACGGCTTCCGCGTTAGATTCTTGATCCCCTTTTCAGGAAAAAGACGACGTTGAACATAATTGTATGTAGCAACGTACTTACGTTTTCCCGTTGGACTCTTGATCCCTCTTCACTGTCATGTGGAAAAAACACTTTGCGGCATTCCTGAACTCATCAAAAACTGTGAAATTGGTTATTTTGTGAAACAAAATATAAACTCTCATGGTAATTTTGAAGGGATTGGTGAGTTGATGTGCAACAGCTATAAGATTAAATCTCTGCTGCACAAACTACCACTAGCGTGTAGCTGGAAAAGATGGCATTTTTGCTGAATACATTTTTTGCTGATTCAAGTGTGTGAAATCATCTGAGTAGTCTGTTCAATGTGTGTTTAGAGTGTATGGAGACATTCCACAGGAATGCATCCAAACTGTCATTGTTCCTATTTGTAAAAACAAGAATGGAAACATAAGTGGTGGTGCTGGGAACAGTGGCGGTTCTAAGAGGGCCTGGGTGGGCCATGGCCTCCCCAGGTTTTTGCTTAATTTCACGTTCCAATTCGTTTGATTGACATATACAGCAGATAACGTTCAGACAGCAAAATTTTAAACGATTTGAAGACTTTCTGGCGACGGTTCTGACGATATTCACAAGCCTATGTTGGGTTTGATAGGTTTAATCATAGCAAATCAAATTTCCTTACAACGGAAAATCACCATGCATGAGAGACATTTATGTTGGCCCCGCAGTGGCCCCCCAGTTTTTTTTATGCTACAATCGCCACTGACTGGGAACTATAAACCTGTTTCTCTTGTAACTATCATCTCCAAATTGTTTGAACATTACATTTTGACCTGCGTCTCACCATTGTTGGCCACAACAGATAACCAGTTTGGTTTCAAGCCAAAACATGCAACTGACATGTGAATTTTTTGCTTAAACAGTGTTGCCAGATCGTGTAATACAACACATTTTTGTTTACAAAAATGGTTTTATTTTACATGCTTGTGTGCATGGGCGTCGGAAGGATTTTTTTCCAGGAGGGGCACTAGTGGATTTTTCCAAAAGTTTTTGTAGGGGGGGGCAAAAGTGGTGAAATTTGTTTTGTACTACTTGAAACTAAGAAAACAGCCTTTTTTGCTGAGATTTTCAAATTCCTGCCCTCTTTCCCACACCCATGCTTGTGTGTAGGAAAAAGTTTGTGCCACACCATTAAAAACCTTCTGTAATTTGAAGCGTTTTAACACCTTTCTAAAAAGTGAAATTTTGCTGAATCTTATACACGAAATGAAATATTTGACAAATCAATTTCAATGTGTTTTTATTTTTGCATTGGCAACACTAAACAGTTACGTTTATTTCTGCATTAGCAACACAATTGGCATCCTTACAGCAGACAAGTCACTAGTTGCTGCATATGCTTTGTCGTGTCTTTGCATTCCGGTATGTAATGCTGTTGTAGAATGAGTATCCTGTCATGTTACTTCTGTGTTCAAGATGTGCAAAAGTTGTGATTTTAAATGTGTTTAAGACAGATATCAATGATGTGTCATTCTTGCCTGTTTTTCAAGCTGTGTTCTTGACCTTTTTACAGCCCAGTGGCGATTCCGGCACACGGGCTCCTCGGGCTGAGCCCGAGTCTTCGCTTACGATTTATATCGGAGAACGCGAGCTTGCTTTGTGTATTTGTGCCACCACCCAAGGTCCCACTTCACTAAGCCGTTAACTCTGGCTCTTTTCTTTGGACCATGTCACTGTTCATATATTTTCGTTCCATGTCCGGCCTTTCGCGTTCATGTTGCAGGTGACCTGAATAAAACAATATCGTTCGTAGTAGACCTTCTCTCGACTTCGTTCGCTCGCGTTCTACTCGGGTTCATCCATCAGAGCCCGAGCTGTCCTATGCCATTAATTATTTTTAAAACATAATTCATATCAGGCTGAATGTTTTTTGAAGAAATGGATTTGTATAGAACATTGGATTTGAAGTCCAATACAATTGACAGTTCCCATTTCGAGATTAATTTCAAACGAACGATAAATTGTCCAACAACTCAGGTTAATATGAATCAGCGTAGTAAGCGGAGGACTGACTGGCGTTATCATTGCTCTGTGACGTACGTTACTCAACTATGGAGAAGTTATCATAGGAGCTTCCCATTTATCATTACGTAACTAACGTCTCAGAGCAACAATTATGCCAACCAGAATGAAAGCAAATGGAAATTTCAGTGACACAAGCGTCGAACGGTTTTATTCAGTCGGAATGAAGGCTGATTTATTGTATGAGGAGCCCAAGTGACACTGTTGACCTGGGTCGCCCCTGTAAACAGCCTATTTGAACTTCAGGTGGTTCACCGATACATTTTCATAGTGGTGTAATTTTGTCTGAAATAGTGTAATTTAGACGTTCATATGGTGTATAGGTAATGACGTCATATCTCAATACTTGTAACGTCACAGTTACCAATTCAAACCACAAAATTTTTCTATAGTTTTTTGACGTGCACTTGTGCCCCCCAGTTTGAAAAAGGTTCCGCCAAATTAACCACAACCTACTGTTTGCTTCACTAATGGAGCACAATGTACCTAAAGTGCCTCTGAGTTTGTTTGCTGCACAGTACAGTGATTTCACTCATCTCTGAATATGTGTTGCTAAAGTCCCGTGGCGACGGGACTGTCTGTGTGTTACTTGATCTTAGAATGCCTTCATTTCTCTGACACCACTGGATCCCTGCATTATGATGGGTGAATGATGTTACAGTTGGGTCGCTGTTTAAGTGTTTTGCTCCTATCAGTGTTGGTCGTGACGTCGTTTGCAAACACCGATTCTGTAATGCGCTATATGGCTAAACATTTTTGTGCTGTTGTGTTGTATGGTTGCGTCTGTGATATGGACCACGACTCTGTAATAAATTAATTATATATATTATTATCTGACGCGTTTATTGTGCTGTTTTTGGAAACTGCAAAGCAAGAAAGTTGTCAAAGTAGGCAGTCCAGCCAGAGTTTAAAGTTGGACAAAAATTACTGTTAGGTCGTGGGGATGAAGTTCAATGCTTTCATTAAGCGGAAGGGAAGCAAGTCAGAATAGACGATTAGGCTCTGGCAAAACTTACCCAGAGATTTAGACGCTACAATCCTTTGAATGGCTGAAACTTTTCATTGGAACAACTACCATTCTTTATGTTGCATAAATGTTTCAGAAATTTACTGTGGCAGTTTATTGCCAATTTTAGTGTATACTTTACACATCATATGAACATATCTACGCTTTTTTCAACACATTCTAAAGAGTTACTTAACTCTTAAGAGACTGTATACTGTAAGTCTCATTCTACAATAGAGATTCTTATCTTGTAGTCTAATTCGGGGGTAGATATTATAATTTAAGGGCCCGATGCAAACTCTCAGAAATGGGCCCCAAAACAGTGCAGTGTATGGAAACGATACAAAGTAGATGAAAATGTTTTCCAAAAAGAAAGCATAAATGCAAAGAAAAAACTTGCTCATGGTGTTTGGATCTGGCTACGAATCTATCTTAAACTCAGTTCGAAGTTGTTGGAACAATTTACATGGGCACTACAGCTATTATGAGCAAATGCATGTCGTGAGCGACGTTTTTGACAGTTGGTCCAGCACTCTAAAATACATGTCGGATAGCTAAGCACACAGTAAGACCATGAACACGACTACCAGGTGACTCAATCACCGGAAAAGGCAACTAATCGTCTTTAGCTCCGCGATACGTGACTGAGAGCGCTGCAGCGAGAATTGCCGCCGTTTTTAAATGACGTCACTGTTTAAACAAACCTACCTTCTCAGCCATCAGCGCGCGGTAAACATGTCTTGTACGGGACGACGAGAAGTGTGTCGCGTTTTCCGCTGGATAATCGTCATGTTTTGTCTGATGTTAGCTACAGCAAAATTAATACAAGCGAGCCGCATCGGACTTCAATTTAGTGTAGCGAGATAGAATACCCAATGCGCTGGTCGGAACTAAACTGTAAATCTTCCTGTACGTTGAATGCTGTGTCAGCTTTGTATCACGTAGTCACAGCATAGCCATCGATACTCGTTAGAACCTTTGCGCCTCCGATCGGCCTGGTAGTCGAACACGTGGTTGCGACAAACGCGCCTTACAACGAACCACCAGCAGTCGAACCTTACAGACAGTATTCTGAAACATTTAAAACTGAGTGATTGAATGAGCGAACAGCAAGCAATGAGGGACTGTTAGTTTAAGCCAGTTAGCAAGTGAAGAACATTGTTTTGGCGACTTGCTTTAAAATTTAAGTCAACTTTTGTTGGATCTGGCTATAGCATGGTATTTAGTGGTCACGGACGACTACCCGCGTACTCACCAAGTAGGCAAGTTGTGTCTGGCAAGATTCTCGATCAAGCTGTTGGTGTTAACCGATAGTCTGCGACTGTGACAAGGGCAAAAAAGAATTTTCTCTTTGGCAAGGTATTTTGGGAGTTGAGTGGAAATATGCGTTGGCCGTAGTTTGTGGCAGTGGTGCCAAACCTGGGAATTTGCCTCCAGTTCTGGGTTTTCAATGCCTTTCTGAGTTTCTGGGTTTGTTCTTCTGAAGATCTGGGGGTTTTAAGATTGCGTAATTGCGTAGCGGTGATTTAGGGATAGGGTATAGTTGATCTAACTTTTATTTGTAGTCACATTTTCCTTTATCTTGTTTTATCTGTATGCCTTTGTCTTCAGCATAAATGGTGAACAAGCTACTGACCGTATAAGCTCTAAATATTAGGTAGGTGCAATGAGTTAAAGTGACAGAGATTTAAGCAATCGCAAAGAAAAAGACTGAATGGTGCATATTTGTTTGGCATTTTTTCTTCTGTATCACTCACCAAAAAGACAGAAATTTAAGGTAGAGTGTTTGAAAGATCCAGATCTCAAAGACTGGCTACAGCAGAACAGTGGGAATGAAGTTTTTATTATTGTAAATCCTTCCAGATGTCCCTTAGAAATGCAAACAAGTCCATGCTATTGCAATGTAAAGTTTCAGACAAACACAGAAGTTCATTAGCACAGTTATTATTCACTTGCAAATTTGTGACTTACTGATGCCCAGATAGTAGAAAGACTCGATTTTGTGTATCTTCCTACCTGGGATTTCCTATTCAAACATGAGGCTTTTTGATGAGTGTGTGTGGGGTTTTTCCAAAAAAGTCTCTTGCCAGACCAGGTTTGTGCGTGGATGCCTAGCGCAAACGTTCGTTAACAGCTTGCACAGAAAATGTTGATAAATGAAATTGTTGACTTGGAATCCGCTCTGTTGTTATTACAGAAACATATAAGCCAAATCATTGGCTTGAGGATTTTACGCAATAGTTTTCTACGATCGAAGCTACTGTTCATTTGTCGTTTGGATGCGATTTATGCTGACTTGACTTGACTCCACCACTGTAACCTTAGGCTTTGTTGTAAAATTGATGAAGCAGTAGAGGGTAAACAATCAGTCCAGTGGTGTAGGAAGCGGTGGTGCAGGGGTGCAAGCGCACCCCCAAAAGTTTTGATTTGGTGAAAATCGGGCAAAATCCCTGAAAATCCGGGCAAAATCCATGGAAATCTGGGCAAAATATCTGAAAACCTTCGCAATGTCTGGGCAAAAATGGCGCCGAACGTGGTTTGATTTGAAACACATGGCACCCAACGTTTGCAGAATCATATGAAGACCTTTTTATGGAGGTCATCCCAACACGTCTGCTTGAGAAAACGTTCGCACAAAAAGTGGCCCAAAAGTTTTTCAGGCAATTGTGGGGAAATCCGGGCAAAAATCCTTTGCACCCCTAAAAATTTGCCTGCTCCTACACCCATGAATCAGCCAATTTGGTCAAACTAATCAATGCTAACAGGTATAATGCATCGCAGTCAACAAGCTGACTTCTGCAAAAATTCTGGGATGTTTCGTCAAACTTTGAAATACTTGCATAACGCTAGTGAATAACGCTAGTGAGCAACGACATGCGTTGTAACGACATGCGTTGAGCAACGACATGCGAGCAACGACATGCCCTGCATAACGCTAGTGAGCAACGACATGCGTTGCTTTCGTATTTGTCTGTTGATATTTGACATACCACAGTTGAATTTAATGTGAATCAGTCTCGACAAACCCGCGCAGATGCCGCAAGAAAGCTGCAATTGTTTTTATGGGAAGTCCACTGCGGTAGATGCGTGTAAGATTTCAATGATTTAAATATCTATCTGAAACTATCTGCTATGGAGAAGTGGTATAACCATTGGAAAATAAGATTTTATATTCAAGAGTCGTGTGCGGACCGTTGGCAGAAATCTTCGAGCCTAGTTAAAGGATTTCGTACCGATGACTGTTGATGGGTCAATGGGCCATGCTCTTGCGTTGCTTGTCACGCTATGAGATGAGTCTGATAGATTTCAAAAGGCACTTCGTTTTCCTGACGCTGGTACAATTTCATGTAAACGAACTAACGCAATGCTCTTTTTGTATTGACAATAGTGCTCACCAAACTTCTTAACGTAAATATTCAAAAGTTACCTTGCATGCAACTACCAAATGTTTATCAGTTTACGTGTACGTTATCCGGCGATTTAGTAAACGCCGTGGGATCCAACACTTGAGTTTCACCAGTGCGATAAACAGTCGTTAACGTAGCAGTATAAGTGTGGAAAAAAGTCCGTGGTGGATACAGTTTGTACAAAGAGTTGGTAAGATGATGTTCTGGCACTTCGCGTACGATTTGTCGATCACGTGGAAGTAAATATTGATCAACAACAATTGCGACATATCACGTCTGAAAAAGAAATTTAGTTCTATTTGGCTAGTAGAACGACCAATCCATGAGAAAGCTTCACACGCAACGAGGCAAAAAGTAACGCTTTCGAAAACTTTGTGGGACAAACGTAGCAGTAATAACTGCTTTTTCCTCTGATCATCAAAAACTCAGATTTTCGGATTTAACATGTTCCTATCGTCTNTTTCTATTCAATGTCTCAGGAAACAGCTGCCACTGGGTGAATGAAGCTTTGCTATAAATACAGTACAGCGCTTACAGCAAGAGTCGTATCAGGTATAAATTTGTTGATATTTAAGCTTTAAATGCTGTTGGCATACGTGCGAACACGAAGCGGCCAGAACCGTCAGCAGAAAGTCTTCAACAGCGGGGTCTTTACGTTTGTGCAGGGTGGCTTGACATTGCAAATATCGACAAAACCCCACTTATTTATAGTGTTTCATATTTCAGTTTGGGAGGTTTGGTGCATTGTTTGGGGATGGTTAGCCCACCAAAGCCCCCCGTGGCGACGGGACTGGAAGCTGCTGAAGTTTACTCGTGACGAGGGGCGCACCGAGAATAGACGGCGCCCGGGACAAGAAACAAGTTTGGCGCCTCCATGTTCGAACCTAAGTTATTTAGTACAGTAAACGTACTGTATTGAAGAAACTTCTTGCAACATTGTTGGGTCTTTTCGGAGCCCGGAGCATTGTGCCCCCCTTGCCACCCCTCGTTACGCTTTTGCTCTCTACTTACGCAAATGTTTCTTAGCGTAAGTTTCTGGTAAAACTAACGTAGTTTAGGTCTATGATAAAAACTATCAGCAGTTGTTGAAACAAAGTGGGTCTTTGCACCGGTTGTTTTATGAGCGTCATAGTGTTAGTTTTTTTAGTCAGGGAGCAGTGTAAATATAATTTAATGCCATGTGCTTTGTGCTCAGGTAGTACTATCGTCTCCGTTGTCTTTTTCAATCTTGAAGTGGTGAGGTTTTCGGTGTAAAAGGCACCACTGCTGGTAAACCTATTAACTATTCGAGTATTTCTCGGTAAAGTGGCTTCTGTTTTTACAGTGCCAATGAATAGCCTGAAACAGTTCGACCAAACGGGGCCAATGTTGGTTAAAGACTGGAGCAGCGTTTTGAAAATTCTATAGCGTGGTGATGCGCTCGAAGCAGAGATGGAGTCTCGACACTTGATCAGTAGATCACCGTCCTATTTCAGAGAGTCTCAATCTCGAAGAACGCACGTATTGCCTTTCCCTCTCGAAAGGTGCAGGTTTTGGTCTCTGGTCTGTGGTTTTGGAACTTGCAGTCTTATGATGCCTTTAAACCTGACATTTTACTCAAAATATGTAAATAATTGCTTGTAAAGAGATTGCTTAAGTTTAAAATCATCAGTAGCATCATTTCCAAAGGTAAAAACAAAAATCACTCAAGATTCTTTTGAAACACTCAAAATAGAATCACGTGTAAGTTCTCAGCAGATAAATTTCAGGTCTCAGTCTCGTCTCGAAAGTTATTTCACGATTAAATCACCGGCTGTAAATCCGTTGTGGAAATTTAATCGACTCTTTTTATAGACTTGAAGAAGTCACGTTGTCATGGTAATCGAATTGTCTTCTCTTAACTGCTACATCGGCACACTGTTTAGCTACAAAAAATCATTCCTATTCGAAAAGATTAAAAAACTTAAAACTTATTGCTCACGCAAATGCCCTTACGTTTAAGATTTTACCAAGTTTCATATTCCGGATTCTCATTTCTTTGTTGTAACTAATATAGAAAAGAGACTGTTGTACCAAGCCCCTTATATTCGTGGTTACTGTTAGAATCTGTGTCTGTTAACTCTTTTCAGTAGCAAACCTCTTTGGTCCAATTTAATTTTTAGGATCTGTTCATACAGAAACTAGTCCTTAAAAACGCGAAACGTAGCCTTTAAAACGGTGATCGAGAAGAAGAAGAGATGAGCAAAATCTTGCCCAATAGTGGTCTTAGCATTTTGGGGGTCCGTGTGCAAACTGTTTTTGGGAAGGACTGTTTAAAAATATATTTTGGTCCTCATCTACACATGTGCTAGTTCAGGCACTGGTGCCCATACGTAATAAGGAACCGCACATACCAGCAAAATCAGACTGATAAAGCAGCGGACATAACCGTAGGAAAAACAAAACGTTTTTGAAGAGCGTTAACTCAGAAATAGAGTCCCGTTTTAGTGCGTAAATTTAAAACGGAGTTACCTAATTCTGCAAATCCTGTAAAACCACTGTTGTCCTATCCAGGACCGTAGCCACGGGGGGGCATTCGGGGGCAGTGCCCCCCCAAATTTTTTTTCCGCCCAGAAAAATTTGTTTTAAACATATAGTAAAAGCCAAAATCTTGCCCCACTAAAAATGTATTGTGCCCACCAAATCTTGAAACCTGGCTACAGGCCTGGTCCTATCCCTACCAAATAGTTTTGCTGACCTATGGCTGTGACTCTAAGTTTCATAGTTGATTATTTTATGGCAGCGTAGTGGGACTCAATGGGAGAATTTCACGTGAATAGGATGCCATGGCTTATGATAGGTAGTTTTGCGGCAGAATGACCAGATTTCATGTCGCAAAAGTGATAACCAAGGATGGGAGAGCGAAAATAATGAAACACAACGATAACAACAAGGAACACAACGATATAGGTGAAGGAATACCAGCATACATATGTTGCGGCAGCAAAAAATAGACGCATACACGGTTGCTTTGAAAGTATAGATGCGGCGCTAGCAAGGAGCACACGTGTAGATGATGGACGCCAACACGGTTGCTATGTACACTGACAATGGAACGGTCCAAGTAGATCGATTCATAAAGTGTGTGTAGGGAAAGGGAGGCTGCGAAAGACCAGGGGTCATTTGGGCTGCAGACCCCCAGTGCGAAGTTGACTATAGTGCAGGGTTTTTTAAGGCGTTTCAGGGATCCGATTCGGGCCCTTAGTATTGAAAATCGGGTCCCTAGAATCAGAGAAAATTATCATCGGGTCCCTGGAATGAGAGAAAGCGGGTCCCTACAAGTCCATACCGGGTACCTAACATTTTCCTGAGAAAAAAACTGCTATAATGTAAAGTGAATAGTTGGTAAATAGAAATAAATGAAAAGTGTTTTCTTCTGAGTTTAAGGATTAGTACGAGAAATGCGTTTGAACGATTAATGGAAGCAAAATGCGATCCAGGAAAATTTAAGCCGTACAGTTTTCAATAGAAAACAATAAATGAAAGACAAGTTACAAAGAAAAGATGGTAAGGCAAAAAATTACATTGGTCAGTTTTCACTGAAAATTATAACTCGTTTACAGAATATGCAGTCACATGAAACACTGATAGGCGTAACGAAGCAGCAATACGCAGTAGTACAGAAATACCTTTATTGAATGCAGTACCGTTTGCAATCTCATCAGATTCGAAGTAGGGATATAACATGTTATTTGCACCCCACCTGGCGTTTGTGGTCGGGTGTAACCATCCGAAAACGTGAAAGGTAGCAACATGATTTCAGTGAAAAAATCTGCCCAAAACCATTCGAACGTTGGACAAATATCGTAAAATCTTAGCCCAAATTTAATAGATTCGAAACCTCGGGGAAGCAACTGCTCGATTTGTTCCCCACCAATCCACATGAAGTTTCGTTCGCTACGCACCACACAGGAGCTCCATTAAGTCTATTTATAGCTATGCACCAAAACTGCCGTTCTCGTACAAGAAAATGAAATGTTGTGCACATAGAATTACGGGAAGTCTTTTTAACGGGATGGAAACCGTTTGCTATTAATGTACGTCTCTGTTCCTATTCGTGACGCTTGCCTTTCTTCATGCAACAGCATTTGCATCGTCTGTTAGCTGACAGAATTTTCAAAGCATTTCGAAGTGAAGTGAACAGCAAAAATGTGAGTTACTTCCTCGTCGTTTTCAAAGTCTCAACCATCATTCTATTATTTCCTATTGCTACTCAACTGGTTGTGTACGATTTCATGACAGTTATGTACCGAAGTGTGCATCAGAATCTGTAGATGTGCATTGCATATGTGTAGCCAAGTGCAGGCAGGATTCGTAGCTTTCTTTCCAGCCAGTACTATCAGGGACCAATAAAACCTTATCTAATCTCAACTAACTACATATCAAATAAACTCTATAAACCAGGGGTTCCCAACCTGTGGTACGCGTACCACTAGTGGTACGCGATGATCTTCCAGGTGGTACGCGAGTAATTTCCATTTTTCCACAAAAACCTGGATTCACAGCTTTCTAGTTTACGTTTCAGGCTTTGTTTCTAAATAAATGCATTTTCCTGTAGCTTGCTATTCCTATTGTATCGTAACATTATGACTTGCGATGCGCTGTTAGTAAATTTGCGCCACGCATCTACCAGTTGGTGGAAGGTAAACAAAAACAAAAATCTCATTAAATTAAGTTGTGGGCTTTTGTTGTTATTTTAATGCATATTATTCTTCTGAATAAACCAAGATTAAATTAGTTGTTCTGGAAGAAGTGGTACGCATTGAAAATACGGGTGTCAATTGATACGAGATGTAAAAAGGTTGGGAACCCAGCTATAAACTCTAAATTAGAATAAGGAGGAACACTGTTCCTAAAATTGCAGTAAAAATTGAAACACCAATTCATCGGCATACTGTATGTAAAAAAGGTATTAGAAGCAAAGTAAGTTTTCTCACTCCCGCGGTATTGGACGTACGTCATATGTAATACTGTAAGCACCTTCTATTGGTTTTCCTCGAAGCGTTTAAATTGTTTTTTGAGCTGGACAATGTGGATTTTATGCGCTGGAGAAAAGCCATTTAAAAGAAGCTATGAAAATTTAAAACAAAGGTTTTTAGACAAAGCGAATTATGTTTGAAACGAAGTACTTCAATTGTTCCTTTATAATTTTGATTTATTTGAGCTGAAAAAGCATTTTGAAAGTACTTAATAGAACCGCGCTTTATTTGCAGCGAATTTCCGTGAAACGCTTGCAAGAACGAAGTCCACTATCCACACGTTTATTGAGTTGTTTCGCATTTGAGAGCTGTCCCAATAAATAATTAAGTTTCGGTTCTGAACTCCAGGACTAGCAAATGGTTTTGAACATATTTTAATCCAAATTCATCTTGAGATTGCTTTCATTGCGATTTAGTCAAGCTAATGTAATCATTGTGTTTTGTTGAAGTATTCCCAGGCGAGATTCAGCTGGCGGTCATCAAACCCTAACGCGAAGTTTTATTGGACAATGTTCTGCTATACGTGGCCATGAGTTTCAGATTTGCAAAAATTAAGAAAAATAAGTTGTCTTTGCACAAATAAGCTGCAGTTTGCATAAAACACCGCAGTTGTCTATTTCTCACCACTTGGTTTTCCCAGCAATTTGCTTGACATCATCACCAAAGTCTTGAGATCGTTTTTGTGTTTTCCGCAACTTGCGGTGCTTTGCGAACGTGCGCAGCTTTTAAGAATGCTTGCCGGCAAGCAGCGTGGAAGCCCGAGGCTTCGTGAACGCTTGCGGCTTTGCTTCACCAGTCATCTGTGTCGACAACGCATTCGTGTGAGCCTCGTCGAGCTGTGCTCAAACCTCTCCGAAATTGTTTTAGCACTGCGCGCTCTGCAGGTGCGCTCATTGTGCATTAGGCTAGTAAAGCCACTAGCTGTTGTTCGACCGGTGGAGTAAAACAAAAATGATCCTAGCGGAAAGCTTTAGTTTGGGCCTTACTTGCAGATCTTCTAGGCAGCATTTACAAATTTTTGAAGAATTAGGAAGTGCGGCTGGTAATTCTTTTATAACAGTCACGTTATTTTCAATTTCTGGTATTGCAGCATTTGCTAATGCGAAGAAACGGTAAGCTAGCAGAAAATGTATTTTCGTTTATGTTGGATAAACGTTCGTCAGTACAGGATTGATTCCAATCTTGAGCGGTAACACCTGGACTAATTATGAGTGCCGCGCCTCATCGTGCACCCGGAGGAAGCTGCAGTGATTTTGTGCGGCAATCATATTTCGTTACTGGTGGTCATCAGACGTTTGCTGTTTCACCATTGAGTGTCCCACACAAGTGCGTTGCTGATGGCTACTACGCAGTTTAGACATGTTCGCTTCAGGGCATGCTTGGCTGATCAAAAAATTCCATTGCACCAGCAGTGTGCGAGTTCTTGCATTCATGAACGTTGGTACTTGCATAGACCCCTGAAAAGCAGTAAAAAATCGTTGAAGGTTTGCAAAATAAGACTGGATTGCAAGGTAGGAGTTCCAAACTCAGCGCAGGTTTTCGTTATGAAGGGGTCATCGAATCCAAGATTGCAACTTGTTCTTTGCACGAAGAACTATGTGATGTCTTTTTGGTACCGCAGAGCTCCTTCACTCAATTGAAAACCTGTAGAGTAGATGTGAAAACAACCTGGTGTGCACTTCGGCTTGTTAAGCAATTATTTTTCTTCGAAGGTGCATTTTACGTTTCTCCTGAAGGTTCCTGACCCCGAATTGGATGCTCTTTAACGTTTGCATGCAACCTGTACGTAAAGTTAGAATAAAATTTGGTTTGAAAGCAAAAAAGTACGTTAGATAATGTTGAAATATCACATTAGTTACGTTCTGAAATATCACATTAAACTGTCGGATCCAGATTGAACACGCTATTTCTGTAATCCGAGGATAAGCAACCTTGCGACGCTAATCAGTCGCAATGCCAGTTACAAATAAATAGTATTGAGTAGTTCGAAAAAACGTTATTACAGTAAAAAAGTGTTTCTCCGACTACGATTGTTTCACCCGTACAAACGAAAAGTAAAAATTGCACATGTTGTTCTGGCAGCTGGTTCCTGGTGGCGGATTGGTTGCTGTGGAACTCGGGTGTTAACAATCAATGAAACGAACCAGACTTGAGGACGATGACTGAAAAACAGAAAAAGACGAGAACTAAACCCCACACGAATTAGTTCAACGCCTCTTACAAAGCAGTTTAACGGAAACGCAGGAAGGATAATTGGCTGCAAAGAAAAGAAATAAGAAGATAGACGCAGCTAACGTTTTCGTCTCAACAAACAAGTTCAAACTTGTTTCTATATGAAAAATTAATTTCATCGCATCCTCCTCACAAGTTCTGTTAGCAAACTGCGCCAATCATTTATTTAGTGCTGGACAGAAAATTGGTTCCATGGCCGTTTTGCCACCAATAGCAAAAACTCCTATTTGCAAGAGTTTCTTGAAAGAAATCATAAGAAAACTGAAAGTTTCATCTTGGAAGACTGTACTGGTTTTCCTGAAACGTTTTGCATAGCGTGTTGAGATTTAATGCTTGTTGTCCTTCCTGATAGGCAACGCAAAAAAGCCTGATGCAATGTTGGTTGCGCGGACATCTTGAGGATATTACCAAATTTGCAAAGTAAGGCTAATGCTGTGTTTTGATGACGGCTAGAAATTCTTATCAAAGAATCGAAATCAGTGTTTCATGATGGGAGGTGGGAGATTGAAATTATCTCAAAGCTTGAAGTTGGCTATCGTAATCCATTATGGAAATTTTCGGCTATAATTTCATTTACGCCAAACCTTTCGAACCAAGGCGTGCGAAAGTAGAATCTTTTTAATACGGGAGATACAGTAAGATGATTTAAAAATCAGTGACTTGAATGTTACGCTGGTCCTATACAGGGTATCGTGTTAGTTCTCCCAAATTTACCTCCGAAATCTTTTCGGCAGGTTGACTGAAATACCCAGAAACAAGAGTAATTCAGCTTTCCTTGCTGCATTTCATACAAAGAATGGTCTTAGTGGTTAAGTCGGAAGGCGTTCTTTAGCATAACTTGATGCTAGTAATGTGCGACTATTATTTAATTACAGGAATATCAATTGGGAGATGCGTTAGCTCAGTGGTTCCCAAACTTGTTTGAGCCGTTACCCAAATCAAGGTAGCGATTACGTCTTATTACCCTCAATATTTCGCAGTGATCGCTCATAATACGGAACAGAGGTTGTGGTTTGGTTCCGCGTTACCTCCTGCAGAATCGTATATTACCCCCGGGCGGTAATTAACCCTCACTTTGGGAACCACTGCGTTAGGTAATAAAGAACAACAGGCTGTGGAAGAGCAGGGTTCACTTTCAAAAACAATGTTTATTGTTGTGGTTGGATTCGGTTGCGCGATGGAAGCCTAAGCAACAGGATCTTGCATATAACGACGTTTGTGAGTTTCGTGACCACAAAACGTGTTGGTGAGCGAATTGCAAGCGGCAATAACAATCCTAAATAATATGAAATAAAACGTAAATATGCTAGCAATCAGTGGCTTGGCACCATCTTCCGGAGATAGTGCACAATCATGTTAAGGTATGTCTTGTAAAAGGAAGTTCCGCGGCACGATCATAGTGGAACAATATTTTTGATTTCCCTGTAAACAGACTCACAGCTATTAGAGATAAGTTGGTGGTGTAATGAAGTTGGTGATGTAATGCTCAGCAAAATTTGCTTCCCTGCCACAGCCAGTAACAGTTTAGCTTCTGCGTAAGCGTCACTGAATGTAAAACTAAACGATATGTCTAAATTTAATTCCGACTGTGTCTGCAATTGTTGGTGCACAAAGTTTAGTCGGAATGGTTACATTTAATCAGGGTTATTTTTATGATGTTTTGGGGTCCCGAGAATTGAAAATCGGGTCCCTAGCACCAGCGAAAATTGGGTCCCTAGCACCAGCAAAAATCGGGTCCCTAGCACCAGCAAAAATTGGGTCCCTAACATCAGAAAATTGGGTCCCTGGAATCAGAAATCGGGTCCCTACAGGACCATACCGGGTACATAACATTTTTCTTAAAAAAAACTGATTTCATATTTGTTACAATGTTCAATGAAGCAATCTACAAATAGAGATTAAAAAATTTCAAATTGAAGTTTAAGTAATCATCATTTACAACCTTGGTGTTCTAAATTAGAGTCCGGTATCCCTGGCAAGTGATGTGAGATTAACAGGATAAACATAAAAAGGTCGGTTTTGCAGAAGGTTAATAGAAGTTAATGTCTATCGTAAGGAATTCTTCCACAGCTAATTACCGGACACAGATCTTTGCATACTATATATCTGGGCATCATCGGCTCTTATTCAAATAGAATATTAAAAGGGAAGTGTCGAAGTTCTATGCGTGGCGTGCACTTTTCCTTCCAAGCCGGGTGGTGACCTCTAGGAGTTTACACATCGCTGCCTATACGTCTGAATTGCACATGTTTCCATTCATGATTCTTCGAATGTGGAATGTTTTCGCACTAGGGTGACTGTACTTGTTTTCGATACTAAACGTGCTACATATTCACAAAAACGTTTTTCGCGTTTGTAAGAATGTTGGGAAAATTAAACTCTTAGTAAACGTTTTCCTCCTGCACTTCAATCTCTCAATGCAAGCCGTTGTGCATTTTGAGTACCGTGATCGTTGTAATACATGCTCTAATCTTGGTTCCCCCTTGCGGAATCACGGATTCCCCCTTTGTCCGTACCTTCATGTTGTTTGGTCCTGACTGCGAGCATGTCAAACAAAGTAGAGTTGTAAGAAATTATGTTTATGCTCATCAAGCTTCGAGTTTGCATCAAACCAAAACTTGCGGGGTTCCCAGTCTTCCCGTCAATGAGTTTTTGAATAGCCCTCGCCTTTGTGAATCACTGAGCATTCAATGTCTAATATGAGCGATCGATTGATTTTACCTCATAATTTCGTATGATTGATTGTTATCAGTGGCAAACGTCAACGGCGCTGATCTTTGCGCTGCACACGCTTCTTCCACATGTGCAACTTCATGCGCACGTGAGGTACTGAAACAGCGGTTAAAATGTGCTAACGGCGCCTGTAAAGCTTTTCAAGGTTTTAAGTGTTATGTATTTTGTTCAAGTAAGACTCCACGGAATCCATGTCCGCATGGGCGTCAGAAGGGGGGAAGGGAGGGGCCTTGGCCCCCCTGGATTTTGAAATTTTCAGCAAAAAAAAGGTTGTTTTCTTAGTTTTGAGTGGGAAAAGTCAAATTTCACCACTTTTGGCCCCTCCTGGAAAAATTTAGGAAAAATCCCGTGGTGCACCCTCTGGAAAAAATTCTTCCGACGCCCATGCAGGTCTATCATAAGTATAGACATCCCTCTTGGTAACCACAGATTGAAAACCAGCCCACGGGCGTCCTGATTGCTCACTGCCAAAAGTCAACCATTTATGCAAAGCACGAAAGAGATTTGAGGCTGCCAATAGCGACGAGAGATTTGTTATCATGGCATTGCTAATCAGCGAAAAAACACCTGCTTGTGGAAAGCGCAAGCATGCAATTTTTACAACCGGGTTGTAATAAGTTAAAAAATTTTTTTAAAGATACATTTCGAGAAAATATTTTGTGAATTTGTTCGGCGGTTTTTGCTGTACTCGCACAAACCAAATAACCGGTACCTTGTACAACTGACATGCTTGCGAAAGGTTTTCGTTCTGGCAAAGAAATTCTTGTTGAAAATGGTTAAATTATGACATGCCAACAAGTTTCTTTAACGCTAGACAGCAACAAAAAATGCAAATTTCAGGAACCAATTTTTTTTAATTTTATGAAAACTATTTCTTTGTCAAACAATCCTGAGATTTATTTATTGCAAAGTCCTGTAACTATTGATTGCTAAGCAACATTTAATTGTAAAAGTTAGGATCACATTAATTACTGCTCTTCTATACGCCCACAACGCGTGAAACGCCGGATTATCCTTTAAAATCCTGAAACCTCAGCTAAACATTTACGCTTGGCTGATCTCCTAGAATGGGGGGCAAGAGCATCGTGACGTTTTATTGACCAACAGTAGTCAGCCAGCATTGCGGCGCCTCACGTCCCCTGATATCTTACTTCCATTTCAATGGTGTCCTGATGGAGCCACTCTCCTTGCTCATCACTAGATCACCAAGGTTTTCAGGGGAGTGATGTAGATGACTGTATAAGAAATGAAGCTTGATGCTCATGCTAGTTGCAATATCTTGAAGACTGCCCAGTAAATTCCGCATGGCTTCTTTGTAGTTGGACACTTTGTAATGATTTCCAAACACTTAAAATTACCACAAAAGCACTCCAGGCGTAGAATTCTCCTTCATTTAAGAAAGTCTGAAACCTACGGTTATTTATCAATTTTTTCATCTGCGGCCGGTCAAAACACCAACTTACAATTTGCCTATCGTAGATCCTGGAGATATGGTGGAAATATATCTGAACGGTTCTAGTCAGGTGTTTTTGCAAAGAGGTAAAACGATTTTAGATCCTTCCACAAGAGTGAGCTTGAATTTCATACCAGGTACCATTTTTTCTCTTCTAGGTCAATCCTTCTTTATCCAATGTTGGGATCTAGCTCTGCTGCTGTCTCGTAGGCATAGAACGCACGGTATCTTCGTATACCCACCTTGCAACCCAAGCAGAATTCCAACCATCCACTTGTGTTCATATCAAAATTTTTGTCTGGTAAAAACTTAATTTCGTTATATTCTTCGAGACTTGTTGAGTGCCTAAGAGGAATAGATCTGAAAATGTTACCATTATGCAGAACGCATTTCAAACTTGATTTCGAGCTTTCAGCAAAAAGCCCCAAATCTTTAGGATCACATTCGGAGACACGAAGCTTTTTCAGAAGGCCTGCAACATTGCTGTAGCAAACAATCTCATTTTCTTGGTTGAAACATGGCGTGACTTTAGCATGACGTTTTCGATAAAAAGTGATGAGAGTATCCGGTTTTAGAAATTTTTTATTCTTTATAACCTTGAAGCAGGCATCTCAGGCTGTTAAGAAAGATTCAGGCCTCTTGCCAAGTCAGTAACTCACCCTGGGAAGAGTTGTGGAGATAATAAGATCAGGGAGATCGTTATCTGCAAAGGTGGAATCACTATCTGTTGAAAAAAGCTTTCTGACTGGAAAGAGATTGTGTCAAGCCTTCAAACACAAGTGAAGGGAGTTCTTCACTGTGTGAAACTGGCCTAATCACTGAGCCTAAGTTTGGTATCCCAAAGAAGTCTTATTCCATATTTCCGCCTTTGCTTTTCAATATACAAAACAACAGACGCTGTAGTGATCTTTTGGCTTACGCCACACCGTTGGAACAACAAACCTCAGGCTTTTTAAAGTGTTGTTTGTCCACTGGCATAAATGTTCTACTCGGGGTTTGCATACAATGGGCGGTGCCCAAGACTTGCCTTGATCACCAGTATCCTGTTGAAGTGGGCAAAGTAAACACGCTTTACAAAATCGTTGATTGCTTTCCTGTTAGCTAAGTGTGTATTAATCACAAATACAGCAGTAAATGTTTGGTTATTTAAACAACGTATTCTCGGTGATGTAGCGACAGCCGAGATTCTTACAAAAGCTATAGAAACAAAATCTGCAGAATCCTAGATAAAACTCAGTTTCATAAGTAAAAAGCAACCCTTCAATCCAGAATTGTCGCCAGAAAGTCTTCAATAGAGGGGCTTTACGTTTGCATAGGCGGGCTTGATATTGAAAATTTGATAAACTCCTGATTTGTAGTGTTTCATATTTCAATTTGGGGGGTTTGGTGCTTTGTTTGATGTAATAAGCCCACCAAAGCCCCGCCTTGGCGACGGGACTGCTTCAATCCTGACTCCATAAATGCATGTACATCAGACGCCGATCACACTCTAAATCCACCCCCAAGCCTCGAAATACAAGCAGGCAACCAGCCTATAACGCTCTCGTCAGAGGGGTAAAAGAAAGCACATGTTCAAGCAATCAGCTGAAAGATGGAATACAAACAACCAATTGACATTGAGCAGACCCAACAAACGGGACATAACTTGAAATTTGGGATGGCGTAGAGAAGTTATGGTAAGGCTGCGTCATTCACAAAGTAAGGCTAAGTCAGGGTCGTCACAAAAAATCAATTTATAAATAACGTAAAAAGCATGATTTTTGGAATCAAAACTTCGAATTTAGTCTTAATCAACTTTAAAAACTAGAGCACCAAAAATTGTGTTGATCAGTGAATTAGCCAAATCTGATTAAGCTGTTGTTGGAGTGTACTGATATTGCTACACTTCATTTTTTGTGTTTCTGTAGAAAAAGTCTTCCACGACTGATCTTGTTTGTTTTCAGTCTTCAAACAAGGTTGCAAAATTTTGAAATTATTTTCTCTTTTGCTCAAGTCGTTTGGCTCTCATTACTGATAGTGATAAAATGTAGAAAAAATCACTGCCTGAGGCGGATCCATCTACATTTTGGCTGCCTTTTGGTAAAGCTTTGTGGCAACACAATTGGCCTCTCCCTGACATACAATATGACCTAACGAAACTGAGCCATTGTATCAACCAAACTCTTGTATGATTGCAACACAGACTTATGCGATAATGGACTCATACCGTCATTAGCATGCCTGTACCAAGCCTTAAGATTATGAAGGGAACAAGTTGTGCCCAAAAACGTATTTTTTCTCAGCACACAATGCTTGACAAACGCAACGTTTTACTTCATTAGAAGCTATTTGTCATCAAACTTGCAAGTTTCTTTAAGATTGGTGGGCTTGTAAAAAAGTCACCCATATACCTTTCCGAAATTTGAAGATTTTTCTGCCAAATTTTAATTTATCCCGCGGCTAATTTTTTCTCGTTTATGTTACTTTGCGAAACTTTGCTTAAGAGCTCCCAATTTAACCGAACAAACCGGATTTTTATGGGAAGGAACCAGTACCTTTAGCCCCACGTCTGGCAAGGAAATGGTCTCAGGCCGCCAATCGCATTGTTTTAAGCAGATGCCTCTTTCATCAGATTATTTCTCCCGAATCGCGCAACAAGTTGGATGTCGTGTTATTAGCGCAAGAAATCAACTGATCGCGGAACAAGCGTTATGGTTGCTTTGGATATATATCAGTTGACCCACAGAGATATTGTTGACCTGTGATGAGAGCTGAAAGCTCTGAACTTTCGAGGACTGTACCTTCCGAGCTCTGCTTTCATAACTTTGAGTTGATTTCTACATATCCACATTTGAGCAAGGAGACATCAGTGACAAGGGTGACCGCTCGAATAAATCAGCAAATTGTTTTAATAGGCAATCGATTTAACAAAATTTCCGCATATCCAGTCCTGAAAATTAAAACAAAATCTTACGAGTGAAATGATGAATGACTAAAGCGAGATTTGGAGAAAGCACGCGAACTTTATTCTCAAAACACAAGCTGTGACCGCAAAGCTGGTCTCACTACCCCAAGCTGAAAAGGAAACTGATCTCCAGTCAAACCAGTTCCATGGTCATCGCGCCATGCGAAGAAAAGGACTTTTCTTCCCGGTGCTCGCGCCAACGCCTCCGAGCCCGCTTTTGTTACAGCACCGGGCGCCGAAGCGCCAATGTCCGCGTCGAAGTTGCGAAATATTAACCCGATTTCCTTTCTGTCGACCGAGGCAACAACAAACATCGTCCCGCTTCCGAACTGCTTTCGCTTGTCGATTAGGGTCGTCTGACCGGTGTTCAGTAGCTGTTCACATGGAACCCTTCTTCGCTTCTGCCTTCTGAATATTTGCTGCTACCACCAAGATCTGCACCCACGGCTGCTCCAAGCTCGCGCCGCAGGTTTCGATGTCCACCGCCGCAGCCCCCTTACTCGTCGTGACACAGGTAACCGGTAGTTTCGTACCGTCGCGACGGGCGGTTACAGGTTACAGGCCCAGCGCTCCAGCACCATCAATTTTTAGGGACAATTGATTCGGCATGTGAATTGTTATGCACTCCGTAGGATCCACCATCCTATCTGTATCAAACAACATCTTTTGTGAGATCTCATGAGCTTCGCATCGGACGCATTAACTCGGTGTTCGGTTCATCCCGTATTGCCAATCCTGCTTGCCAAGAGTAACCCGCTCCATGCC
>JGI24021J15306_10000361_pt1 | contig 32453 bp, 17 predicted proteins | sample Ectturendosymbi1_FD_15306 | JGI IMG/M metagenome (IMG submission 15306)
TCTCTTTGGAAATTCACTTTCGCGACTCTTCCCACCTCTATGAACTTTACGAATAGTTGAGACAAGTGATATACATCGTTTTTGAAAGGTGAAAAAGCAACTCAGCATCGTTTAGCACCAAAAAAAGTGCAGTGACGTTTTAAGAGCAATGGCGCGGGCGGGAGAGGAGAGATTTTTTGACTCGCACAAGTCTAGAAGTAGGCAACGGAAACTAAACTGATGCAAAGGTCAATCGAGAAATCTTATTTTGGAAATTTTGAAATAACACCTTTGGCAAATTATTTTCGCGACCCTACCCGGCTTCAGGAACTTTAAAAACGGCTAACACAAGGGATGGTTTGAAAAAAAAAGTTTTGAAGAAGCAACTCACTGAGGGTTGGGATCAAAGAGTTGCAGGGCGAGTCAAGTTTTGACGAGCGCTGGTAACGGCCGGGAACAGACCACCCAAATCTCTGCTAATAGGAAAAGGCGAAGGAAACTGAAGCATTATTACTGCAAGCCAGAAATTGTCACCGCAAATCTAAAGAACAGTTGCACATTTACAAAAGTTCTGTATTCGTGTCAGGTAATCATTGTAATTTAGGTTGTCAATGGAGGGACAAACCACAGCTTTTAAAATAGCTCACAGGTAGATTTGATTATTCACTTCACTATTACCCACTGTTAAAGTTATGCGATAGGTGCAACGACCTAATTTAACTGTTATGTGTCGACTATGCGACAGAAATGGGCCATGTTGGTGTATGTCAACTTGCAGCATTTTGAGAAAATTAAGTTTGTTGCGGGTTTTCAATACATTTATAAGGTAAAGAGGCAGAAACACGAATGCGATGTCTTATACTACACTAGACACTTATTCTTTGTTAGTAAACAAAACCCGCTTAATCAGTGGTACACGATTGAAAATAAAATCGTTCAGTTCTTTAATTTTGGCAGCAACTCCTTATATATCCATCAAATCAGTTTCTTATGTTGAAAGAAGATCCAGAAAGCATCGTAGACTTGTAATTGGCTTAGACGCTTATGCTGTTCTTCTAAAAAATATTAAGTTGTTTTAATTATACTCTTAAAAAATTAAATAATCAAGCTATTCACAAAATATTGTTACAAGCCAGTCGCCGTTTGCTTCGATTACTATCAATATATTGCAGCATTGTTGATGGTTCAAAAATAAGTGGTGGCATTGATTTGCAGTAAAAATGCTGTTTGACCAAATTTGTCGTTTCTTTTGAAAAAACGCCAAGATATTCTGCGGGAGGTCGCTTTACATTAAGTCCAACATCTCTCATCTCTTGAAAAACTTTTTGCCGAAAGGTTTTTGCTCTGCAGTTGACCGATTTTGTTGTGAATTGTATTTCAGTTGATTCCCAAGATTGGATAAGTTACTGTACAGGATTAACCCCGCTCTGGTTACCAGAAAAAAGCAAACAACATTGACACAATATGCCAAAATGAATTAAAATTATTTCAAACGTTTTAAGAGCACAGGCTAGTATTTCAGCAGCTTAGCAATTATTCTCAAGTTTATCTGCCCCGAAAAAAACAAACTTTTGTTTCGAAATTTTTTTTTCTTTGACATTACAAAAAATATCAGAGAAAACCAAGCAACGTGGATGAGATTCGACACTGTATTCCTTAGTAATGTTTATTCATAGCTACAAGATCAAGTTAAACTGTAAAACCTAACCTTGAAATTACTGGCTTTGTTATGAAGTAGAAAGTTTAGCTCCTCGTAACGACCGCATTGAGAAAATGCGATCTGCCACGAACAACACTAAGAGTTCTCGTGCTGCGCATTTCAATTGGTTCCTAAGATTTATGAAAGACCTATTAATTAGCCCACGCAACGTGAAAAATACCGAGGCCATGAAACGTGGTCAACTTGTACCATGTTCCAGTTATCAGGTTCAGTCACACGGAAGGCGCATGCAACTTTATCTGGTAGAATAAGGCTCAAAACGCGACATTTCCGCTAAGGTTATGTACAGTACACAGAGAAAAGTAGGGCGAAAACGCAATATCAAACGTCAACTCAAAGTGTCTATGATTAAATAGACTCCACATTTATAAGGTGAGCGTCTGTACACCAGACCACAAAGTTTAGCCACGAATATGACCAATGTCGGCTATCCGGATAAACAATCAACATTTAGATCGCACGGCGCCGCTTGTCTTAACCACTTCCGGATTTGATTATACGAGATGTTAGCACACATTCTTGCATGGATCGACATACTGCTTCAATGCTGATGTTTCAAGTTCAAGCAGTTATTGATTTTAATGGGACAGTTGGTCCTGAACAGTGGTGCAAGACAGCGAAAATGTCTTATCTCTATTTCCAACACTTGGCGTCAATGACATCAGTTTTATAAAGCATAGAAACTCAGTTGAAAATTTAAACCAGTAACACAGGTTTACATTTTATGTGTGTCGTTGCTATAGTTGCATCTCTCATTGTAATTAGTACCACCAAGGCTTTCGTCAAACCCATATGGTCAGGGGCGTAATATGAGGAGGGGTAAGGGGGGCACAACTCGCCGGGCGCCGAATCACCGGGGGCGTCGAAAAGTTCCAACAATGTCGCAAGTACTTTCTTCATACAATATGTTTACTCCCCAAAAAGACCTTAGGTTCGAACATGGGGGCGCCAAAGTTGTTTCTTGCCCCGGGCGCCATCTAACCTCGGTACGCCACTGTATATGGTGACAAGTCAGGCAGACTTACCGGAAAATTGAGACTACTCAGTTGGATCTTAAGCTTATTCTTCTCTTCATCTGTTATGCCACAGCCACACAAATTAATGTGTTGTACTTTATGCAGACAAGGGAGGAGACAAATTGCTCCATTTTCACCAAAATTGTTTAATCTCAAATCGAGATCCTCCATCTGTACAAACACAAATAAGCAACGTATTTTGAATTTCGAACAGTTGCAGACTTGTGTCTAGCAGACTTCAGTTAGAGTTTAATGGGCCCTAAAGAAGTTCCATTCGAAATCTAAAGCATAGCGTAGAAGCAAAAGGATCCAGTGCAGTTTGACTTCATCAAAACGAACCAAACTAATTACCAAAAGAAGGACGTTTCAGAGATTTGTCTCAACGCAAATCACACTAAGATATCCAATTTTGCTGTAACCTACTCTGGAAAATTATAAATTTTTCATTTTGTTCTACAGGGGACACAACTGGTAATGGATGCCTTGGCATTTGTGCAATGTTGGTGTTTTTGACTCAACAAAATTCGTTTATTTTGTTGCTACTGTGAAAAAGGCGGAATATCAAAGTTTTCCGATAATTTCGTGATTTTTTCGGAACAAAAATATACTTTACAAGTTTTGAAAGTATTGGTTTGTTCTATTTTTGAGAAAATATTTACCTTGTAAAGCTTTTACCACCTTTTCAAAAATAATTTATGATGGTTTTTACGTGAGAAAATATTTGCCAAAGAAAGGAGGTTTCTAACACGCCTTTCGTTATTTTCTTCGTAACAAAACTCTTTCTGATGATCTCTGACACGTTTGTAAAAAATCATATACGCTATTGTTTTACGGTAAAGTTGAAACAAATCAGTTAATTTCGTTTCAGTGTAGTTCATATTCTTAGTGCCTTCAAAATGAAAAACAGCGCAACTAAGTCCTCTGTACACCGTTTAGACCACCACATTTGCAAACCTTTCCAAGGTTTTCTATTAAATTTGAGGTGCTAACAAAAGGGTGGCACAACAACTCGTTTTTGCAAACTAAGCTGTGTAGGCTAACAAAACCTTCACCGCATCTTTGTAATCACCAACAAGTCTTGTCGCATGGCTAGAAACACGTGTCGAACAAACAGACTTGGTGTTTCGTCTCAAACAATTCTTAATTCTATGAATTCTTACCTAAAGAGCGGCATCATAAAATGTACAGCGTACCGCATGGAGGTGAATAAAAGTTTAGTTTGATTGAGCTGACAATGGAAAACCATTCACCTTGACCTTTGGTGGGGTTGGGTTAAGTTTGAAGGTAGATCAAACAAAACTTTTTAACGCTAGCTTTGCGTGTAGGCACAAACGAATGCACATTAACAGTGAGGTTTGCTGGTTGACATCATATTTACAAAAACTGACAGCAATAAGTTTAACGCGAAGTGCTTCACCCGTTATTTCAAAGGGAGCACTTTTCTGTAGTCCCTTCAGCGGATTTGTTTTCAAAAAACAAGGCCGCTGGGGATTTTAGCGGATGCACTTTAGTACACTGGGTAAACTAAAGTGTCTGAGAATGTAACATTCACTGCTACATTGATTGAACATCCCAGCAGTTATCACTGATGTTGAAAATCAGCACACCGTAGATTGTGAAACAAGGAGCATACGGGTGGTACGCACAATGCGCGTTTTACACAAGAAAAAGCGTTTGTTTTTGGTCGAATAATGTAATTGTGCTATATAGAGGATATTTGAACGAGTAGTGGAAAACAAAGGTGATATACATGCAGTGTCTCGTTTTCCACAAGGGCAATGTTTCATAGAGAAAAGATTATAACAATTCAGTTCAGTTTATTTAGCACACGGGCCACACAGCGAACATAGAATGCAGAGCAAGACGTGACAGCCGTAGCTGTTATTGTGTCACTGCCCCCACAAGGTCAAGTAAAACAACTAAATACAATTGAAACACTATTGCAAAAATTGCAAATAAAGATCAGGAAGTTACAAGAAAGGAAAAAAGACACACAGTGAAAAACGCTATGAGTTATGATTGATTACATTGCCCACTTTGAAAAGCCATCTAACACATGGAAAAATATACTGTATAAGTTTTCACCCATCTTCTTTTAGGCAAATGTCAGTAGCTGGCTCAAAATGAAGCTAAGTATAATTTTTTAGAGGGTAATCATAGTAATGATTTTGAAATTGGAGAAATATTTAAAAAAAATATTTATTGATATGGAGTTCCAAGTTTTCGGTTCTGTGTACATGAAGTGTTTTGATCTTGCTTTGGAAGTATCAGTGAAATTAATAATTAATTATTACTAATTATCTTTTGCTGAATGCCTTGTGTTGTGGCTATGCCCATCACAAACAAGTCGATACTTTTCAATGTGTAAAAGTGAAGTATCGTTGTTACGTAACATACGCATATGCTTTAAAAGCTCATAGTATCGTTTTACATTATTTGTATTGTCTTTGAATTTGTATATCTGTTAGCAAATGTTGTGCAACGCTTTGCTCGTTTATTTAACATATTAAGTTTGTGTAAATCACTTTTATAAGCTGAGGCCCAAATAGATACTGCATTTGACAATTGTGAATTGATGAGAGCAGTTCACAGTGTTTAAGAAGGTGTTTTGGAAGGTATTGTTTAATTTCATTGGGCCAGATCAAATGATTGTAACTTCCCTTGGTAATCAAATGCTACTTTTTCTGTATCGTTTGTTCCCTTTTCTTAGAACAGCGTGCACTCTGCTTGGCTCACTTTGTCTTATTGAAATTCAACTGCACAATCGCCTTTTTTCAAATCAAGCAACTATTGTCTTTATGTGAAGCTATCTTTTTTAAAAATCATGAATGACAATATTTTTCAAGTAACCACTCTTCACATGTAAGATAAGCAAGGAATCTCCAGGCAAAAATTTTTATAAGAAATCGACTAAAGTTTCCGGATATTTTTAAATACACTCAATAATAGCATTGTCTGTTTTCATTACCATTTATTGTTTTCTTATATGCTTACAGCAATTATCACCAACTAAGCGATAGAGGATTTTCACCGAAGTCAACACAAAGTTTGACCATACGCTTTACTGAAAGTGATGTTCACAGCAAAGTTGAATAAAACACGCAAGCTTTCATTATGTGATGTCAATCGCGAACAACATAACCTTTGCGATTACAGATATCCACTGATGTTTCTCAAGTGACACGAGCAGTTGCTGCGCTAAGCGTTTTGCCCAAATTGAAATGCTTTTGATCCGCAATGCTACGCTTCAACCTTATCTCTGTATGATGCTCGCACAAAAAGTTAAGCATACAGATAACAAGCCGAGATAGGTGAACAACGACCTCTTTATGATTTCGAAATACAACAACGTGTCTACTTCAGATAATGTGCAGCAAGCAGCATTGACATAAAAAAAACAACATAAAAACTGTCTTCACTATGTAATGTCACTAAAAAGCAACGTAACCTCTGCATTTGCGCTTGCGTAACTGCGTTTCTCAAAAACCGCAACCACTTGCTTGCTGTACATATTTTCAGTTTGCAACGCGTTTGAACTACAATGGTTCACTTTAAGCATGGCACCACATGTTGCTCCTACAATTGTAAAGCCTGGCGAAGACAAACCGAGACTCGCTGCGAAACAACCAAGACAGATTTGCTACGCACAGTTCTTTCATTTCTGATCTTCCAAACTGATGAAATTGCATTTGAAAATTAGGTATTCTTGTTTTTTGTGGCAAAAGTGTGACAGAAATCTTTGCTGCTGATTCGTTTTCCTTGTTTTAATTTGCATCTTTCATTGGCTTTTCTTATCATTTTACCTTCTTTGTTTTGGTAGATAGACGCATATGACTATTGCCTTCCTCTTGATGATACGTGTTTGTGGATCAAGAAAGGGTTATGGTAACCCGAAGAGGGTTTTTTTGTCGGGATTTTCTTTTCCTCTACGCTTGGAATCTTGCAGTCCATGACAGTTGAACGCTATGGCCATTTGTGCCCGACAAGCGTAACCTCTTCACAATTTGGTCATTAATCCCGAAACCTACACATCGGACTGCGACAGCACGTCTTGCTATCGGCACAACTTTTCATCATGGAAGATTTATTTTTATCAGCTAATTTATGGGGCGCCTGAATAGATAACCTCTGATTTTTCGGTGCCCCGGCGTGTTTGCTGTCTTGGAAAGTACATCTAGCGCAATTAATTAAAGTACCCCCAAATCTATCTATCTATCTATCTATCCTCCTTGCAAATAAAGTGATTCTAAAATGTGTTAGACACCTAAGTTTTACATTTAAATGTTTTTCGCGGGTTTGCATAAACCAGGCCTAGAAGGCAAAACTCCTTGTTTGTCAATGGTTGTTTGTCAATCACTGCTTGTAAACAAATCTCCAAAATCGAGGCGGTCAATATATTTACAAAGGATCGTGATTTGAGACTGTGTCCTTTCACCATGAAGCGAAGTGTTACAAAACAGCTCTGCGTGTGCGTGGCAGTGTATGAACTTCTGACAGCTTTGCTTGCATTGGAGCTGGCATTGCCAGAGGAGGAAATTCCGAAACACGTGCTTTCGGCGCAATATCAATTTGAAGTGTTCAAAAACGTGAATTGTTTCATGTCATTCCGCAAGCGCTATTTCGACAAGAGAGCGCCGTGGTTGTTTCGTAATAACCCTATACAGCGTTTGAATTGAATGCCGTTGCCTGTTCCAAACCACCCGCCTTACAGACCTGCAATGGCAGCGTTCGATATTTCATCGGCGTAAATGCTGAATACCCACACAGGGGGCCAGTCATGACAGCCAAACAGACCCCTAGATGCCTCCCTGTTTCGAGATGCACATTTAAACAGCAAAATCTACTCCCAGCAGAGAAACAAATGTTGTTTACTTGAAACAAATGTCGTTTACATCTGGGATTTTTGGATATATTCTGTTGACAAACAACAACACCGGAATAAAAAACTTCCTATGGTAAAAGCGCACTTGCAGGACTGTCTAGTAATTGAGAAAGTTTGTCTCCAGCACAATATAAAAAATTGTCATTCGAAGTCCACTGGATCGATCCTACAACATTTGCAGCTCTTATCAATTCATGCAAAAGGAATTTCAAAATTGTTAACTCTCTTTTTCATCGAGCAGTCCACCCGGACAGGTTTACATATCGATAAATTAAACTATTTTTCGGCAAACGTGAGGAGAACACTTGTTTCAAAAACAATCAAGCAAGCATGACTACTGCTCGGAAAATCAATCCACCTATGTCCTACATTGTTCAAACTTCAATGCTGATAAAAAATAGATTAAGAAACTGTTTTCGAAAATACTCGTAGACAGAGTGCTCAACTAGTTTTCCTTCACGGACCACATGCAATTGGAGACTACTTTAAGTGCAATTACAAACAAACACATCTGGGAAGTTTCAATACAGTTTATGCTCCTGCAGCCTTTCTTACATTGGACAAATCCATAAAAACTTGAATCTGCGACTTATGAACACAAACCGTCAAGATCTAACCACAAAACTATTGATTTCGTCAGTATTTCTAGTCAGATACAGATGTGTTCATTGACTTTATCAATCCGGAAATTTTGGCTTCAGGTTTGAACCATCGTGAACTTCTGATAGACTTTTTGATAGAAGAGCAGCAACACGATGACACTCTAGATCAGGGTGGTCCAACATTGCGAGCATGAAGGGCCACATTACGGTTTAAGGAAACATTTGCGGGCTGCAAAGAGAGAAACTTCATTACAATTAAAAGATTCGTTTGCTGTTCTAATAGACCTGATTGTGATGCACGCCTAATGCAATTTCTTATTCTAGGGTAATTTTTAAGTTTTCTGTTTCTTTCTTTTGAACTCAAAATAGAGATTTTTCTGCTAGAAAAAAGATGCACAACACACCAACAAAATAACAAAACAAATTGTTTTTTCTTGTTTTTGGTTTATAAAGTCAATTTCCGCTTTAATTTCCGTAGTCGGCACACGCAAGCAGGCATGCAGGTTTCATCAGCTATTCTACTTGTGTCGCTTTTCAGTTGCGTCATAATTGAGAGAGCACTTTGGAAAATCATGAACACGGAGCACATCTTCAGTGCAAAGCCTATAAAGCGGAGTCAATTGCCCGGTTCCACCCCCACTGGTTGCGGGTCAGGTTACCCTTCAATTATTTCAAAATGCTACCTTAGAATTTCCGTGAATTTCCCGTATGTTTTCCCGTGTTTGGTGCTGTAATGCTTCTTTAAATAAAGACTCTTGTCGGAACGGATATTACCTGCAATCTCACAAGACACTGTGGTTTGCTTCCAGTTGAAATTGAACTTTCTGTTTTTCTCTGACACATCTCCTTTGACACTTATTTTTTGTTAAATTGCTATACTTGACCAAATATTACTTCACTGTTTCCACAATGCACTTCTGATGTAGCTCGAAAATTAATTACAGAGTCTATGCTTGCAGCAAAGATAAAAAATAAACGCATGCTTTGACGTCAGAGTTCTGCAGCGTTAGCCTAGCCTAGAGGTTAGCTATTGTAACGTCATAAATTGTAAAAAGATATTGTTACCTCCTAATAGTTGCATATTGACCTGAACTTCAATGATGTGTGACTTGGAAGGGATGTCTTGCTAATACAATGTCTTTATGACTTTGTGAAATATACGGGATACGGAAAGCGTTCGCGGGCCGCAAAAAAACCTGCCTGAGTGCCGCATGCGGCCGGCGTGCCAGTGTTTGGACCATGCTGCTCCAGATGATTTTTCCACTCCTTATGTTTTTTAAGACATACACTGTCGTGGCACTTGACTGTGCGATGCCTAATTTTCGTGTGGAAACTTCGGTGTTGATATAAACATATTTTTGCGCGAACTTGTATTTTCAGTTGTTATCGCTTCCAACCAGATGTAATTTTGCGCAAGTCTCAAATAATCTATGACTGTGCAAGTATACCAAGTTACACATGATCTTTTCACAGTTTTCCGTGTTTTAATATTTTGTGAACAGCATCCTTCAATTGCTGCAATCTAAGCAATGCCTCTCTCTGGTTGTCTAAAAACAATTTCTAGAACTTTTGTCTATTATTTGTTACAATACTTATGGTCTAACTACGATTCATTAATTAAACCACGTTACTGTCGACAACAGACATCAGTTATGACGTTATAGTACTTATTATACATACACCTAGCTCAGAAGTTGGTAGATTTATCAATGGATATGTACAAATCTTTTGTTCCTTGATAATTGATCAAAACGTCTTGAGTATGGGATAGAGTCTGTGTAATTCAGTATTTAGGCTTTCATGTTTGGTTTTGTTGCAGAGCAACCAGATCTGTATTTCACATTTCATTCACCCAGTAATGACCATTGTTCCTCTTTTTGAATATGATGTCTACAGGGTCAACCCTCATTTCCGCTTCATTGTATCATCTCGGTTTTGATTTGAATGATAGTTCACTTTAGTGCAAGCAAAATAATTTCTTATTTTTTTCCCAGCTATTTGAAAATGTCAAACGTTTTCACATTTTAGTGACATCCATTTGCTCAATAATGTTGACTCAGCAAAACTGATCTTCATGGTAAATGTTACACTTATCGAAAGTAGAAACACTAGTGGATGTAATCATGTATTATACAAATCGCTGGTACCATCTGCAAAGGAAGTATTTGAGGATAAAATTTTTGTTCCACTTTTTAACATTGTTCCAAAGAAGTATCAGAATCAAAATGCATACGAGGAGACTGTGAAATGTAAATGCTGTACTAAATTGATAGGCAGCAACTACAAACGCACGTAAAGTCAATGAGAACAAGCACACGGCACTAAATGAACGTAAGAATAATGTTACTCTTTGTGATAAGCTAAAAACGATTTTTCATGCAGGTTAACATTGCAATCGTGGAATTTTGTGATGGGTTTTTCTCACATACGTTTTTCTCGCTTTTTTGCTTACACATGGTGATTTAATCCAGGTTTTGTATTGATAATTTTAAACTCTCTGCACCGAGAGAAAGACACTGTGGAAGTTTTTAGCAGTCCCAACTACAACTGACGATGTAAACCCAAAGTAGATCCTATTTCGGGCGACATTCAGCCGTAGCATGCAATATCCAAGCAGCAAATTTTGAAAAATTCGAAAATAGGGCTCAGTATCACATTTTATCTGTTGGTCTATATTGACTAGCAAATCTGCCGAGTATATCCAGACCTCCCATTCCTTGGTAATACTAATAAAAACGATAAGGTTGAATTACATCAATTTTTTCATTTCTTGTTGTCCATAACGTTTCACATTATGTTTGATTCTACGTTGACATGATTGGATCCGATGTAAACGACCTTGTTGTCTTTCCTTCAGACCAGGGGTGCCAAACCCCTTTTCACTGAGGGCCATATCAGCATTATGGTTGCCCTCAAAGGGCCAGTTGTAACTGTATGGTTGCCCTCAAAGGACCAGTTGTAACATAATTAACCATAATCATCTACGCTACGCTAATGCTTAACAGCGTCTCTGTGACGTAATAATGGTTATGTTGCAGTGAAAAGAGCGTTAAAACTGAATAACTTTTCCAAAGAGAAACGTTAAGGCCGCAAGATGACTAAAATAACAAAGTAATAACCTGGCAAAGAATGTCGTTTGCCTTAGTAAACAAGTATAAACCACTACAGTTAAAAAAATAAACAGGCTGAGGCTTAAAATTTATGCTTCGCGGGCCACATAAATAGACGTGGCGGGCCACATTTGGCCCGTGGGCCACCAGTTTGACACATGGGCTCTAGACAATTGGTACACAGGCCTTGATCTATGAGGATATTTGGGGCCAGTTATCCCCCAAACAATTTTGTGCCTCCCCAAAGGTTTTTACTTTGAGCCCAGAAAAATTTTTATTATATTTAAGTAAATATTCATGTGCTTCAAACATGGCAAAACGAGCAGCTTTTGTAACTTCTTATTTTCAATCTGTTCAATCAATACGCCAACTCGCAACATCACCGAACGTTGCATAAAAAGGCAACCTCATTGTTACAAAATAAATTGTACTAAGGAACTTTAACCTTTAAAACCTGCTTACCAACCTGTTGGTTCACAGCCATCAGAGCGAAAATCAAAATTGTGGTAGTGTCACATCTAAACAGTTGGGTAACTGGAACCACAGAAGAAATGGAATAAGAAATCTTAATGAGCGTTATAACGCACCTGTGAACCCACATTGGAACATTGCTCCATTGGTGGAAGATGTTGTTGCGAGGCAACCGGAAAAATATTAATCAATTTTTTGTATCAACTTTTATGCCAGGAAATGGATGCTAAAAATAACACAAGAATATGATTTGCATTTTTGATGATGGTAATTAACGCGGTAATTTATCGTCGGTAAATTATCGTTGTCGTCAAAACAGCATTATAAATGCGTTTGCGTCTTTACTTTTAGAGTTGATGGAAGCAGGATAAGTAGTATCGCTGTCTGTGGTTTTTGCGGGTTCTATTTAAAGGAAGCATTTTCTTCAGTGACTGGTACAACAAAATAGAAAAGAACAAACAAGCAACAAACAATCATCGTCCTGGAAAACTAATTGCAAAGTTTCAAATCAAACAATGGTTTCAAATCAAACAATATTCTTGGCTATGATTGAAAAACAATTCTTCAAATGCTTGCTGCATAAAAAATTAAAATTGAAATAGTCAGCAGGGAAATCAAGATGGATTTGTGCAGACGTATTAGTCACCACTTATATGATCTGCCACAACGTGTCAAATTTCTACCAACCTACCAAAACCACGTTACAATTTTGAATTGTTTTAGAAGATGTGGATGAAATTAATGTTGGCAAAATGATGGCAATCAACTTGTGTTTGCTTCACCGCTTGGATTTGTTTGAAGACGCTTCGCTTGAGTGTGAACGTGCACCAAAGAAAAAGCCACTGTCATGCACGTGAGCATTGTCATACGCGTGATCCAAATTTCTGTAAATTGCTCTGATTACTTTGTCCTCATTGTAGATAAATTTTTGGAATGAACGTCATGGTGCATTTGTTACATTTAAATGGTATTCTCCTAAACTGCGGTTACTCAGAAGAGTCAAAAAAAGTTTAAGAAGACCGTATAAGTGACGTTATACGAATATTTTTTCAGCTTAGGTGGAGAACCCGTCTTAATCCAAGTCATCTGTTTAGACGGGCCTGATTAGCAAATCCCGAAAAACAGCTGTGTTAATTATTTTTGCAGATCACGACGAGAAATGAGGGTTTAGCATTAACACCAGTTTCTTAACAAAAATATGAGGCATTGTGACGTAAACGTTTTCTTGTTACATCATGCTTTTCACGCCTAAGACCTGTCTACTTCTTAATGCAAACAGCTGTTCACGCCATTGGGGCAAGACGTCCTACCCCAACAACCACTGCAAAGTGATACGAGTCTGAAATCTCTAAGATCGCCTAGGAAACTATGTAAAATTTCTAACAATCTGGAAAAACAATGGTTGAGAAATTTATCGAAAAAAGAAGCGAAATATACTTAATTAAGAATGGTTCTGCATGGAATTGGTCATGCGGTGCCTGGGTGACAGAGGTTTGGATTTAATAGCTCACCGCCTGCGCTCTCTGTATCGCTTGACTAATCCATCACAGAAATATGTATCCTAGGCCTGACGCGCAACCAGGGGGGGTGGCATTTGCCCCTCAAAAAATTTCAAAACATTGACTGGCAGTTTTGATATTTGCAGAACTTTTCAAAGAATACACATGAAATTTTGTATTCTAATCATTTTTAAGAAAACTCTTACTTGAATATTTCTTTGTCCGGCTAGTTAGACAGGCCATCTGATCGAAAATTTTGTAAATTATTGGCATCTAAGCACCAATCTGCTGGAATTGTGAAAACTTGGGAGATTAAGGCATTTTTTATCTTTTTGTTTGTGTGCCAGGTTTACTAGTAGCCTATTCATCTGCCACACTAAAATCATGGATGAAATAGTTGAGCACGGAACTACAGTAAGTGATTGTATTAGGCTACTAATTTTTCCTCTGGCCTGGCCGTTCGGTCTGCATCTTGATTAAAACTGAAACGTTCGGAAATGTTCTTAACTTTATTTGTGACCGTTAGCGAAAAAGTCGTACCCCAGGTGAATAAGCACGATGACGTCAATGAAATTTCATGAAAATTGCCTCCACTCGAAATGAAGAGCTGGTTGCGCCCCTGTCCTAGGTTCCATGCCCACAACTACTCAAAGGCCTCTTAATGGGTCATAGAAGCATCTCAGATCCGAGAGGCGGGTGGGGGTGGCAATGGTCGGGATCTCCCAGGGAGTTTTGATGACCCCATGCTCTTATGTTCTGTCCGCACTGTTCCCTCAATTACACACTCTGAGCCAAGTCGTTTACCACTATATAAGCTACTTTTACCAAAAACAACGTCTTTGCTCACCAGTCCAGTTTCACCCAACGGGACGTTGGTATAGCTTCTACGCAAATATGTTAGAACTTTATTTTGTATGAAATGAAAAGTGGCCCTGTTGTTTCCTATCCCAGAGAGCATTGCGTTTGATGATGATTACACAGTTAGTACATAATTGTCTCAAACCACGACAATATTTTACATGATGTTATTCACACAACTTGTGCAATTGTGATAGGAGCTACAAAAATATTTGTTACCATAATAGATCCTTGAAACAAAGTTGGGAAGATAGCCAGTTATGCGCAACGCTGTTATCGGGGTAGCCTTTATAAATATCTGTTGCCAATGTAAATGTTGTCTTTGTCATTGTGAATCCAAAAAACGGAGGCAGGTGACATCTTGCCAGCGTAATTTGTTAATTTTTAATTTTAAGGTTTTGCAACAGACACGAAGTCCATAGTCTGCACCATGGAGATTGACAAAAAGAGACACAGCAGAACGATCAACAGCGAGGTTGGAGGCAGAACAGCAGAGTTACAGACACCTAAATATTATCGTTCGCTAACCTGTAACACTTGGTACATCTTTTCATCCAGAGCAGGGCACTGAGTGCAACCCTGTTCAAGGCCAGGTAGCCCAATGTACGAAAGTATTGTGGCATGCATACGCCCTTAAAACAAACACTGCAATGTCCGAGCACTCAGCTACAAAGTAAAATTCGGTTGTAGTGGTCAAAGAATGAGGAATATAACAATCTGACTGCATCAAAGCGCGCAACCATACGTTGTTAGGCTTTCTGCATCGTTCAAGAAAGAGGCACACATTTTTTCGCAATAAGGCCTCAAACGTAGGAATGTTGCATTGGACCTGATGACTACTAACACTCGCTCGCCATAGGACGTTGTATAGAGCTCTGCATCCAAAATTATAGGCCACACGCAATCTCTGCATGCACCCCTTCCTGAAATTACACAATATTTGTGATGCATACATGGGCGTACAAAAGGAATGAAAACGTACATTTTTACTGCGTTTGAACATCGGGATTAAGAGGCTCGCAGCTTGTTTCCTGCACAATATTGATATCGCAGTTGTCTCTGAATGTCTTTGTCATCCGAAAGCTCAGTATACAGTACAATCCCCGAATATTTGTGGTGTGAAACAGATTTTACACTTTGTCCATCCAGTGTCAGCAACGGGATGACCGTGCTTTTTGCACTCTTAGCCTTAAACGTCATACAAACAGTTTTGTTGCCGTTTGAAAATAATTTCATGCAATTCTGCATAAGCCTCAGACGCATCCAGTATAATGTGCCACCCACGTACATTTGGACAAAAGACACAAAACCATCAGCAAACATCAAGTGATTCCAGAGGACTTCACCAATATAACACCCAGCTTTATGTTATTTGGTTCCATGGATAAATCATCTAAATATACAGCAAACAAGTATGGACTCAATACTCCCCTTTGTCTGCCACCATTAGTAATGTGAAACGGTTCAGAAAAATGCTTGCCCCACTTTATTTGCATCGTTTGTCCCTTGTATCAATGTTGCAGTAACCGCACGAAACACATTGGCACATTCCTCTGAATTAATGTCTCAAATAATTTTAATGTGCAATGCTCGGTCGAATGCTTTCGAGGCTTTTAAAAAACCAGCATGCACTGACGAACCATAGGCCACGAAGTATGAAGCAGTTTGCTTCAACAAAAATGAACAGTGATCAGTACCATTTCCAGCCTAACCAAATTGATTGTCCGTGGTTCTAATGAAACGAGAAATACTAGACAAGATGAAGTATTCAAGTACTTTTGACACCACTGTGGCAACTGCCACATATCTGTAATTTGATGTGTCAGACATATTCCCATTCTTGTTTTTTCATTGGGCAATTATTGCTGTGTTTAAGCATGCTGGGTACAAAACTAGAAACAATGCGTATATTAAAAAGTAGACGGAGAAAAAAATCAAAGACTTGCTGTATGAGATTCACCTGCATACAACAAGTGTTCTGCAGAAATAAACTCAGGTCTGGTGCCTTGTTCAAGCGCATCTTTTACAGAAGTGATGTCAATGAAAAAAACGAACACATGGTCATTTCAGGACCAAAATAGTTTATGTTATATTTCACAAATTCTGCAGACTCACTGGTAGAGTTTGCAGAGTTAAATATTCCCTTGAAATGAAATAAACTTTCCACATTTTAACAATTTCTGAGCCACCATTTTGCGGTGATTTTTCAAATTCCCGAAAAAGTCTTGCCAGAATATGTTTCTCTCCTTACCTTATCAGGGATATTTTTAAGTTGATCAGCAAGCGCTCGGATTCCTTCACTTGTGATGTTGCAATCACGTAGATCGAGTCTTTCTACTTTGTGTAATGCATCACTCAGCGCTGTTGCTCCTGCGTCTGCAAACTTGTTCTTGGCCAAGCTCAGCATCTCCATCTAAAACAAGTGTGATAATTTTCATTTTTCTTGTGACAATTTTCATTGCACTGCAGTGCACCAACAATATTTGTTCCTGAGACTCAATCACTGTTCAGGACGTTGTTACGAACCACAATTTCAAAATCTTGGCAAACAGCGGATTGATTAGTAACGATTGGAACAACAGTTTTTTCACGTAATTGCAGGTGAAAAAGATTTTGAAGTTGAAGTAATTTTCGAATATTCATATCGATACGAAATTGTTGTTTGGAGATACATATTCAAACAAGAAAAAGCTTTTTCCAGCCAAAAAATAAGCTTTAAATTACCTGATTATAGTTGCGTTGGCTTACAAAAACATATAGGCATTACCGTCGTTGGAAAAATTTTCTTTATTCACACATTATATTGCATACATGTTTCAGTTTCGAAATGTGAAAAGAAACAAGCACTTGTAGTATGATCAATCACACAACATTCTTATTTTTGCCACACTTTGTTATTGTTTCGTTTTTTTTTGACTTATTTCATATTCACCACGAGCAGAGTAACATCCTTTTATGAAAATGCATTCAAGTAGATTTTTTAATACAAATATTCGTTATCCCGCTCATTAGAAAGGTTTAATTAATTCTTACAGAAGGTTACATTATATGCTTTGTGTTATATACCTTGAAACAACTGACGAAAACAAATTGGTGTATCACAGATTAATCAAAGAATGTATTTATGGATTGCGAGTGCTGTAATTTTTGCCTGTTATTGTATCATGTGCCTTATAGAGTACTAACTGTGATTCATGGAACACTATTCCTGTTCGTCATTGTACAGTCGCGTTGAGATCTCTATTTTGCAACTTGTTAACAGCAACCGCAAGATTACTTATGGAAAATGTGTAAAGGTTTGAATCTTACAAGTATTGTAATATGTTCGGAAATGGCAGACAAAAGCTGTAATGTATAGTTCAACTTACATTTCATTACTTTAACGTTGAGAAAGTCATGCAAACCTACATTGAAATGCAAACGTGTTTCAGTTTTTTGAGAAGGGGATATATCAGTGCGGCAAATCACTTCTTGTTTTGTGGCTCAAACCGAAACACACATTCTCTTTTCAACAATATTTACAAAAATATGTTACGCTTGGAGAATAAAATTGAGATGGACTTACCAACTTCAAAAACTTCAAACCTTTAAGTTTAAAGCCTTTAACCTATTGAGGACCACTAAAGGCACATACATGACGTTGAAACACGTTTGCGCCACAACTCAGCGACCGACCGAGTCATAGAGTCAAACAGGCACAAAGCAGGACAATCTATGTATTAACTGTTTGCGATTAATTTATGCACAAGTGTCTTTTCCGGAAGTTCTCTTCGTCTTTATCAACAACAAGCACCTAAGAAGCGCCCTAGGTAAGCGTGGCAACTCATCAGAACAAATCACCGAATAGTTGAGTATCGAAACAAAGACCAATTTGATCGAGCAACTGACAACTTAGTTATGTTTGAAAGCTTCCGTTTTGTCACCATAGAACGACAAAGCTCACGCAGAATTGCCTTTGCTTTACTAGTTCGTGTATCAACCCCCTTGTTTCGTCTTCCGCCACTATCAAATACCACCCAGACGTGCTTTCACTCCTTCACTTTTGCAGTGCATGCCCGCTTACTTGCAGCGTACTTTACCTTGAGTGTCTCGAAACGAACTAGATAACACGTCGGTCATTTCAGTGCTGACATTCGCTTGTGCTTGGTTGTGCACAACTGCAAACCGTTGAAAGTGCGGGTTGAAGGATCTGTACAGAGGATGCGAGCACCAGCATCACCAAATCGTCAGGAAAAAGCAAACGGTTGATCCTGCACCTCCCAGTAGTGACACCATCGTTGACGCGGCTGTGCAATCCATATAGACATATGACGAGGAGTGGTCACAATACACAAATTATTGGACTCGAACAAACACTGTAAATTATTTTTATGTAACTCCATGGACGGATACAAATGTTTCAGCAGGAATACAAGGACTTAACGGCCCGGAAAAAGCGGACAACAACACCGTACTCCAGTGACACTCCCCAAAGTTTTTCTGGACAGACCCAGACTCATGCTGCATCCTCGAGATCGCCGAAACACATATAGATATCTTTGAGATGCTCCCGAGACTTCTAGAAGATTTGTTGAAGAGTGAAACCTTTGTTTGCAGTGCTACGGCCGGAACGCAAGCAGCACCGGGTATCATCTAGCTTTGGCTAAATTGTTTCGCGGTATCTTGGAATCTTTTATCACGGAACGTGGCGTGAAATTTTCCATGGAGGCTAAGGAGATACATGCGCGGGTATTTAGTGGATTCTCTCCTTTCTCCTTGCTTGTGTAAGGGGATGATCGGCGCAGTTTGCCGAACTTTTCGCGCCATTCCAGAACGCAATGCCGCTTGACACAAACTAATCAGCCAATGAACTAGGTTTTCACGATTTGACCGTTTCAGGTCTGATTTTATCGCAATATGCAGCCTTCCCAACCTTCAGTGTTTTGAGGAATAGGATGACTTAGTCGCAGTAATGGGTGAGGGTACTTTTAGGTACTGCCTTTTTGGCGACGGCTATTTGGCGCTGAACCGTTGTGGCGCCAGTGCAGGTACTGACAAGTGTGGGTAATGAAAGTGGATGAAAGCAAGGATAAATCTTTAATTTATATTGCAATTGTAAGCTGGACCTCGCAAATATTCAAGTGGCACCCTTAAGAAAAAATGTTTTGCGATGTTTAGAATTTACATTAGGTTTTAATTAGCATCTTCAAAGCAGTAGCAACGGGTCACTTCTACTGCGTTTATAAAAAAACGTACAGATAACAATCGTGTGAAAAATTTGGTTCATCCCTCTTGCTAAGAACATTCATCCATTTATGTTATTGGCTATGCGATGAGAAGAAAAACACTTCGTTAATGTTCTAAAATACAGCGATACGCTCAATATAATGTCAAGACAAAACGAAACGTTTGTTGCTTCCTTGAAAAACATCCGAGCAAACTGGAAAAACTACAGTTCTAGAGACAACGACGCAGTAGCAATCAAGCAGATGAGCGCTAGGGCCTAAACAACCTCGCGCAAAAAAAACTCAGTGCCAAAACGGCTTAGCGCCAAATGACAGGCGCCAAATAGTCGTCACCAAAACGGCGGCGCCAAATAGTCCCATTCCGGCAGTATTGGTGTTTTCCTCCGCAAAATTTACTTTGTATGTGTCCACTGGTGAGAGAGAGACTGGTCTCAAATCTTTGAAATGCTCTCGAAGATGTTTTCCTCTTCGTCTTTTATCGACAATATTAGATATTTCAACGCAAACAGAATGGATTGCCAGAACACTTTGTCAGTATTTTGAATCCATGTTGCGTCCGTTATTCTCTCAACACTTCGTTTGGATATTTTGACGATTTGCAATCGGAAGTTAGCGGCTCAGCTACTAAGAATGCAATGGCGGTTCGTGTTTTTCTGGAGCCAGGTACCGCAGCCTGCTTTTCTTTCTCGAATAACGTCTTTCACCTCCCAGTTTCATCAAAAAGGTCACTTTTTGCTATTATTTAACACATCGCATCGTTTCCGCCTACAAACTGGAGCAGCAAGTGAAGATGTATGGAACAGCTGCCAATCCACAGTTGCGTCCGAGCTCTCAGAACAAGGACGATAAACTGTCTGCAAAAATCTATTTTAATCCTTGTCCACCAAAGCTTCTCACTTTATTCGGTAGGATCTTCTGGTCATGCACGTTTGTGTAGGCGCTTTAAAATTCTCCAGACGTAGGTTGCAGACCATCAGTTGAGAATCAATCTACAATCTTACACCCTTTTTCACACAAATGTCCAAAGCTCAGCTGAAACTATGCAGAAATCAACGACTGACCTTTGACCCAACCAATTTCTGTACCAGCTGCACTTTTACATGTCTCTGTGTTCGAAGAAATTGTTCATGATGCACAGTGCAATATTGTAGCAGAACTGCAGCAGGAACATGCCATTGTCATTAATGTCAGCATCATCACAATATTGGCAAATCACACACTTCCATACCACTGAATCGTTCCAAACATGTGCATTGAAATCTCCCCAAAGGATTGTGCAGTCTTTAGCTGTAACTCTCCATAGAGCAGCACTACAGTAGTTTCATCCACGAATTCCGTACTGTGCACTTGACTGTACTTGCGTAAAGTCATGACTCTTAGTCAATGAGATGCCAACAACATCCAGGAAGTGTCTTTTGGCTTTCTGGACCAGTTCTTGCCCTTTTCCTGAGTGAAGTGACGTTGCAGTTTGCAATCCTTATAGGATTATCGCCGTTTACGCTTGACTTTCCATCCACCCACAGTAAGAGCACTCTGAGCTGCTTCCATTCGCCTCCACAGATACGTAGCAGTGGCAACGTTGGTCCTTCAATTGTGAATAGCTGATGGGGAGCCTGTGGTTATTTTTTCGATCGAGCCGATCTCCGAATATGGTCTTTTTGACAGGTTTGCGGAGCTGCAGCCCAAATTACATACCCCGACTCTAGCTCCAGGCAACTAGCTTTTCTGGTAATGACTCCGACACAGACGTCCAAAATATTTTGGCTTCATCTCTGACTCCAGCCCAATCATCCAAAATGGTTTAGTCCCCAATATCGGCACCACAGCGTTGCATTAAAACTAGCTCCAATTGCGTTTCACTACATTACATTTTGCGCTTTGCGCTGTGTACTGCAAATGCATAACGTCCGAATGCATGGAATGCGTGGAAAATTGCTTCCTTCTGTTGAACACAAACTACATAGAAACAAGGCTCCGGAACTGTTTACCGCTACAGGCATCTACTTTTTTTGCTCCAGCTCCAATAATGCAAAATTGTTTGGGCACCGGTTTCACAGCCCCTGATCCTTGGTCGCGCGTGCGACGACCGATGCGTGACGGTATTGATTGATTTTGCACATTTAATTGTGGTAACCGCCTTATTTGTGAAGTCAGACGAAAAAGTCGCGCCATTTGGACATAAACATTTGCAATATCGGGGAACCACATGAGAGCGTTTGTGTGGGCTGTCCGCACGAAAGGTGACGTCTGTGCAGGAGACATTTGTGTAGGAGACGTCTTGAGGTGAGTCAACTGCAAGCTCAGATATGCAGCAATTAGAACATCCGAAAAAAGGCTACGTTTTGTGCGACCGCTGTTCTTTACAGAAGATGAACTGGAACCTTTGCCCGCCTGTGTTCCAGTTCAACCGGGAATCGAACTATCATAATTCCCGCCGGGGAGTTATCAAGCATGACGAATTTGACCACGCCCTTGCCGTCTGAACTAAAGAGGCACCTCCCTAGTTCTTTCGAACCAGGCAGTTTTATATTTCGAACTCAAGCCCTCAGGCCTTCCCTTCACATTGCTGTGCGACGTCATCTAGCATCCGTTTGATGGGTACTTTCCGCCGGGGAAGAACCCTTGGACTTAGTCGATTTTTCCGAATTGGTGACACATGTAATGGCCTAGCGCCATTACACCACCAACAAAATAATATTTGACTGAAATTAAATATTTTGTTTCAGATAGCAGGAATTTTGTTCCAGTGTGCTGTACTTCAAGCTTACGCAAGGGTAGACTTCAGCATATAGAATTAAAACTCAAAGAATATGTGCAAGTGTACTTTTATGAAGCTTCACTAGTATGTTTAAATTGATTTTGCTGTGTTATAAAAAATACCTGTAAACATTGCAATACACTTTCAAAATTTATCAGATAAAAGGATACAACTTAAAAAGTATCTGCTACAATTCACTCATTTTCAGCCAAATATTGGAAGCATTAACAAGTTATGTTTTCCAACCAAAGTAGCATTACATATACATCTTTATTTATCACAAATGCATTCTGTTTGAACTGTAAAATGGTCATTTTGCCCATGTTTTAAACCTATACCCTAGCATGCTAGCAGTGGTTCAAAAGGGAGCACATGTAAAAGGACTAGGAGTACAGACTTAACCTACCTCCATAGTTGCCCCAGATGTACTAGCCATTTTCCTGAACTTGCTATCAGTCTGTTTATCCAAAGTGTTATGGATGCGCATGTACCACACCATAGTATTTAACGTGGATATGTATAATTTGTGGTCATTCTTTGAGCTCCTTCCAGTATAGCTCTAGGGTTCACAGGGGTACACTTGCTCCTACATTGCAACAAGACAATAGTAAGGAAGATGACAACCCATGCCAGGTAGGTCAAAGGATAAAGGTCTGACTAAAGCAGTCACAGGTAGGTAGTTAGAGTCATGCGTGGGGTGGGTTAACCTGCGCGGCTTGCGGGTACCTGCATTTGCGGGGCGGGTGTGAGAACCTACACTGCTTTGCGTGCGGGTGCAGGTTGAAATTGCTGCGGGTGCGGGATGAGAAATTCTTCGTGCGGGTAAATAAGTGTTGAGCCAAAGCACATGAACTTAATCAGCTCAAAAATAGCAAAACACGTGGATGTACTGAAGTTGTTTGCTAGCATTGCGCTTAGGACAGTAGGCCCGCATCAGTTACAACATTATGATGTAACAACCCATTGTTGTGAAACATTAGCTCAGGCTCTTGCCTTGTGGTGGGCAATTGAGCATTATCCAATGCAACCGTCATACGTGGTGAGGAATAATACAGTCTAGCAGCCCTTCTGAATGGATAACACAGTGCTTAACGCACAGCTAGTCACAAGTCACAACTGGACTGAAACGTGTTTTTTATCACCTCAAATCCGTTGACTGCGGAAGATCAGATCTGTGGAAAAGTTTTGGTTGCTAATGAAAAAAATGAATAGCTTCATTTTGCTGCTTGTTAGACTTGTCTTCAGGCGTTATAAGTAGGGTAAGTTTTTGCAATTTTTTTATAGCTTCCTAAATACGTACTCAGAATTTATGTACTACGATGTTTTAGCTGGTTCCAGGAATTTTATATGGTGACTTTTGTCTTTTTTACATGCAACTTTTCTTGCAACTTCTGTCAAGTATTTTGCAAAGTGTAGAAATTTGATTTTAAAAACATGCCTTAGAACTATTTCAGTATAGTTCTGTTCTCTTTGATAACTGAATCAAACTGAAGTCCACAACTGCACGCCGAAGTGTTAAATTGCCAAACAACTTCATGCAAAAGTTTTTTAGCAAATTTCCAAGCAATTTCATGCACAAGTTTTAGCATGCTACGCAAACTGTTGGCAAAAGATCACCATTTCTCCCTAGATAATGTTTGGAAATATTTAGCATTATATGTAAATAAATCGCTTGAGTGAATCACTTTTGTTTAAAATGCTTGTGCACAAATACAACTTTTTACTACAAATTTTGTTAAAATTAATGCATACTTCTCAAGATTTTATTGGAACAAAAACTTCACGTAGTTATGAGTTTTTAGTAGTTTTTAGACAGCTGCAGGTTTAAGACCAAAAAAGTGCAGTGCGGGACGGGTGTGGGTTGGGATGGTCTGCAAGGCGGATGCAGGTTGGAAGTGTGCGGGGTGGGAGCGGGCAAGATTTCTCAAATTCCTGCGGGGCGGGANGGTGCGGACAAAAAATTTCAACCTGCGCAGGACTCTAGTGGGTAGGTTGCTGCCCAACATGCCTTGGAGATAAGAACTCCACCAAATTTCCTAGATGTCAACTCGGCAGCAGGGACTGGTAGTCTCTGGGTACGTCAGGGCACGTGCCAATCTGTTCTTTGTCTCCCAGTCTGCTATGGTAGATTTTAGCTACTTTCGTGTTGAAATCACCAGGCATACTCCATGTGCCACTGCAGGGCAGTCTGGCCTCCCCCCAGCTGTCAAGCTTTGGCATCCCGCTGGACACACTGTTGACAGGCCCAGAGGGAATTTGTCTTGGGAAAGCATATGTCTTTAGCGTATTTTTCCCTGTCATCCATTACCAATATGAATAGTAAAAGAATTTTGTTTAAATCACTGGCAGATCAGGGACCACTCAGGATGGTCCAGGTGCGTAGCCAGAAATTTTGATTGGGAGGGGCAAACAACAACCAAGACTCAACATTTAAATATATAATGCCCTTTGTTTTTAAAATATCATCCATAAAATGTTCCTTTTTCTGGCACTTTTTCTGATAATTCTATTCAGATTTAAGCCGACAAATAATAAGTCAGTTATACTTGAATTGACAATTTAAAAAGTTTATTTTTGGTTAACTTCCATGTTTCTAGTTTGAATGAAAGCCACCATTTTCTTGTAAAACTTTCTTGTGAAAGCGTTTGTGAAAATCTTGATGCTAAAACACCGATTTCTGAAGTAGGTCTACAAACCTTGCGTGCATGTAGACGTGGATCTTGTCCAATTCTTGAGCAGCTGGTTGACTTACGCAATTGATAATGTAAACGCTAGAGTCCCTCAATGTGTTTAAAATTTTTGGATTTTGTGTCATTAAACGCTATGAAATGCAACTGCAGTAGCATTTTTGTATGCTACTTGCACTAAGCCTTCTTCCCATAAAAGACTAGGTATTCATCTATCTAGCTTTTCAGAGTTAACAATGAAATTCACAAATGTTATAAATACAATTTTTTTAAATTAGAGACATTATACATGCGCCTTAAACAAACCTGCATATGTTTGACCAACTCAGTCTTACGCGGTGTGAAAATGCTTGTGCGTTTGCGAAAACGAAGCCACAATAGATTTTGCCACAACTTTGCAGTCTGCAGTAAGATAAAAAATCTATAGGCCTACTTGTTGCCGCAACTTAACACAACGATTAGTTAGTTGATCTAGCCCAGTGGTTTCTGAAGTATGAATGAAAACCGAAAGAAGGGTGGAGAAGGGTCAAAAAATGGGCCGTGCAGAGGCGAACCGAACTGGACTTGCAGATTTTCAACTTTACCACTGCTTGTTTGTGTCTGTCTATAGCGATACTTGAGAAAAGAGTAGATTGCTGACATTAAAAACAAACTTCGCAACTTGCTGCCAAAAATCATGCACACTTTCAGTATTTTTTTCATTCGTTGTTTGAGGCTTGGGTCATGAGGTATTCACCGTACACAGATTTGGGTAGCACTCAAAAAAGTTTGGGAAGTAAGCAGTTGAAGTGTTTCTTTAAATCCATTAGTGTTTAAACAAAAAATCTAGTCGACTAGGAAAATATTAAATCTAGTTTCATATTGGACACATGCACTTCATTGAGAAAAAAGATTGCAAGCCATCTGTAAGCAAATGGCAGTGTCAATGGCCTTAACACCTACAAAATAAAAAGCATCTTTCTACTGTCGTTAGATTTTTCTGTTGACTCTGCGTGTTGCAGATGAATGCAAATTTACTGTAGGATAGGGTGGTAATTAGCACCAGGTAAATGCTGAAACACTTTCAGACTAAGTACAGATCGGATTCCAATTACTTGACAAACCTGTTTTTTTTTACTCGCCGGGAAAGTAATGGGAGATCATTGATGAAACCGTTAAGGCTCCACATATTTGTGATTGAACCGTCACAGTAGGTCTGCATGCCATCACAACTAAATATCTAGAATAATTGCTATTATTGCTAAACAGTGTCCATGGCCTAATTGCGCAATAAAAAAGACCTTGAAACTCACTTGCTTCTTAGCCAATGCTTGAGCTTCAAGGCATACAAAATATTACCACCATATTCATGCATTTACTTGTAAAACTGTACAAAAACAAAAATCTACGATGTTTATTTAAAGCAGTAGTCTTTAACCTTTTTTGTTCAATCACCCCCTAGAGGAACTTTTGCTTCAAAATCGCCCCCCACTTATGAATCTAGTGTTGTCAAAAATATTATTTTAATTTAAAAATATTTCAATGCTGATGAAATAAAGGGGTAGTTTAGTTAGCACAAAAAACGAACAAACAAAATGAATGCAATTGCATTTGTAGAAACAATGTTGTTCATTTCCAAAAAGAGTTGGTTCCAACCAGGGCTGTGGAGCTGGAGCCCGGAGCCAGTGCCTAAAATTTTGATTAGTGAAACCAGAGCCTGAAATATGAGTTCTCATTCAACAGACATGTTTTGTATAGCAAGTCAATTGTATAAATGATGCAATGTTTTTTAGTTTTTAATGGACCAAATCGTTCTGGAGGGAGAGCAAACAAATTTGGGCTGGAGCCGGAGCCAGAAATTTGAGTTTCCGCCCCACAGTCCTGGTTCCAACTATTGCGAACCTTGCCCCTGGCTTTTATCTGCAAGTTTTCAAAGCAGGTTGCAAATTGGTCAGCTTCAGTCGTATAGCGTTTCTACCGGTCTTGTTCATGTCATGACGATTGTGGTATTTATTACGCATGTGCAGTACTTGGTTGAAACTTGCTCAGCAACATATTTCATGGGAAACTTCAGTATAAATATTAGCTTATCTTTCCCCAAAACTTCCAGAAACCGCTCACTGCACTTGGTGGAAACGTCTCACCATCCGTGATAATGAAATATGGCACAGGCTTCATCATCGCTTTGGAAGTCGATGAAAAGTTCCTGGATGTGGAATCGCATTCGCTTATGTTAGTTAACTGGCAAAACACTTCACCCAGTCACTTTATACGCAATCCAACTTTTGGCGTTATTTCTGCAACAGAAAGACTTTTTAGCAAACCTCAAACTATAGGTGGCGGAAAAAAATTTTTAGTTTAGCCAATATGGGTGGTTGGATTTACTTGCTAATATAAGTAGGGATGTATAGTGCTAACAAAAAAGGTGTGGGAACGCATCCAAAAAATAGCCATTATAAAACAGCTTTAAACTCATTTTTAAGCAAAACGTGAAAAAGGTGTGGGAATGCTCTAAACGCACATGGCTTTGTGCAAGAATTTTTCCGGTCCGGTATGCTCTACAGACCCGGTAAAAGTCTCAAAAGACGCGGCAAGTCTTCTAGTCTGCACTCGAAAAAAAATTTTTTACTTGGGGGATGCGGGTTTTTTGTGAGTGACATCATAAGTTTTAGGCCACCTTGGCCCACTTTGCCTGGCCCTGGCCGCCAACCGTTAGGTGGTAGTATTTCTCTAAAGTTTTTACTGGAAACTAAGCTACAATCCAAGTCTTTTGATACTTTGGATGACCTGCTAAGGTTTCGGGTTCAAACGTTGTGATGTAAGTTAGTAAAAATATTTGACTAATTAGATAATTCATCAATTTGTTTATTTTAGATCATAACTTTTGAACCAGAAACGCTAGAAAGTCGATGAAAGGCTCAAAAGACTCGGACTCAACCCTAGTTTCCAGTGAAAACTTCAGCGAAACACTTTAGCCTAGCGGTTGCGCCCTAGGCCAGGCAACATGAGCCAAAATTTTGCTTCATTTAATGCACCTTATAATCCAGTGCGCCTTATATATGAAAAAACAGCTAGCATTTAATTTTTGATACTGCACCTTATGGTCCCGAAAATACGGTATATTGACTCATAGCAATCATACAAAATGCTGCAGGGCACTAAGTCAAACTATGGCTGTGGGCTGTGGTTGTCACAGCCATTGCTGTTAAAAATGCAGTTTAACATAGATAGAATGAGAAGCCTGCTATGGCTTCATCATAAGCAGATGTACTTTTACCCATATACCAGTTGCAAATCTAATGTCTATTGTTTTGCAGACACGAAATAACTCCCATAAATTTTCTGCACAGCTATTTATTCAGCATTCAAACCGTTCTTATCTTGTAATTACAAAGCACTGCAGAAGATCATAATATATGGCTATATTCAACATTAGTGTCAGTGAGATCCAACTTTGCCTATTGCCATTTCATAATTTGTGGTTATTGTTGTTAGTCACCAAGTTGCTTTGCCCAAATAACAAAACAGCCCTTTATAAGATTTTGTGAATGCGCAACACCAATTTTCCTGCCTACAATTTTAAGAGAAAAAAAATTTGAGGGTTTTTCAGACTGTTTTCTTTCTTGTTGCGATGCATATAGTTGTCTCATACAAAAAGAAATTTTGAGGAAAATCAAGCATCATTACCATAAACACGTAGGAATGGTGTGTGGTGCTGACCTGTGTTTGAAGATGTCAAAATGTCTACATTCTGGTAGTCAAAGTCACTTGCAAAATATTAGCACTTCGACTGAAGATGTATATAGTAAAGAACTATTGGATACTTGTTAGATAGATACAGCTATTAAATGCATTGCAGAAGATCGTGCATTTTAATCATGAAATAAAGAATAGCATGTGCAGCAGGTTTCAGATACGCAACAGGATTTTTCGAATGTAAACTTTGTGCAGTGTTTGCTTTTATACTATAGAATAGGTTCCCAACCTGTTTTGAAGCTGGAACCCCTTTCATAAAAGTAAAGCGACGTTCATACCTCAAAGTCTAGAAATGACAAAACCGGTCAGATTTTGCAGTATCTTCACTTTTGAATTCCTACTTGTAATACATAGGTCTATTGGCAACCAGGCTGCGGAGCCATCGTGAAAATGACATAGCTCCAGAGCTTTTCTTTTCATGAACATGGCTCCAGCTCTGGAGCTGTTGGCTGTCATGAGTGTGGCTCCGGAGCTTTCTTTTTTCATAGCATGGCTTCAGCTTCTGTTCGTTTTTACATATTAATGTTTTAAATTGTCTTGATGTGCCTCAAGTTGAATGGAAAATGAAATATATGAAGTGCACAAAACTAAGAGAATATAGCAAAGCAAACTATTTGAGTAAATTGATCTGGTAGTTTTTTACAAGCAGTACTTTTAACATGAGAAAATCAGCGAAAAAAGAACAATCACAGGTTCACATGATTCAGAGAACAGTTACTAGCAGAAGTGTAACTCAAGATAACAGTAATATAAACAAATTCTGGAAAAGCAGTCACTGAGGGCAAACCATGCAAAGAGTGCAAAACAATAGTTCATTACCTCATACGTTCTTTCTAACATACACACGCTTGCATTAACAGAAATGCGAAGATGTGTTATACTATGACTTCTAGCAAGAAATTCAACTTTGGCGTTTTGAAATAGCTGAAAACTTCTGATTTCGTATCTTTTACACTCATTATAAGCAGTGACAAATCACAAAGTAAAGCACATATTAACCAGCAAAACATAGAAGAAAATAAGACTGGTTACTGTGCTGATTACATAAAATTTGTTTCCACAGATGAAAACTTCAAGAATAGTCCACATTTGCTTACATTCCTTTTTTTACCCTCGTGAAAATGAACTGCCGTGCAAAGCAATGCAAGTTCACTACCAATTAGTTACAGCATTCATGTTGTGCTGTTGCTATCATGGGGGCAAGGGGGCACACTTTGTGTGCTGAATCACTGTGGGGAGTGTGGACAAATCCCTACATGTCACAACTGTACTTTCTTCAATGCAGTGCATTTGCTTCTGAAACATCTTAGGCCAAACATGTGGGTGCCAAATTTGTTTCTTGCCCTGGGCTCCATGTAACCTCATTATGCTCCTGGCTGCTAGTAAACGTAATGTTTCCTAGTGAACTTTGCCAGTAATCTAGTTAACCTTGCTAGTAAGCCTAATGGTTTCTAATAAAAATTCCTACTTCACAATGGCGTGCCATGCATTTCACACTTAAATCTGTATTAGTCATACTCCTGGCAAACAGCACGATTACACAGATACAAAAGCTATGGATATTATATACCTACTCACCAATATTCCCTCTAAGCTGCGCAGCCGTACAGCTGCTAAGATCCCTCTGCGCAGTTGCAACAATGCTTAGCGCAATAAAATTTGTTTTATTTTTAGTTTTTATCTGTAGTACATCTTACTGTGTAATAGATTTAATAACTTCTGCTCAGTAAAATCCGGATTCAGCGCACCCGCTTGTTTTTCCGTGCAGTGTTCTTAAAAATTGGAGGGAACGTTGCTACTCACTATAGTTCAGTTCTTTTTAGATTGCTACACTAATACAGACCTGGTTTGATGATTCTGACTAGAAAGTAAGATGTTGTGGCAGTTAAAACGTTTTTCTTGGTTCTGCAAGTAACACCACACCTGTCCAACTATGATGCCTCAGCCTTAGCAATGGTTAAACCAAGGAAACAGCCAAGGCTTGCAGATCCATTCTTGCAGTCTGGTGTCATAACTTGTAACAATCACAATTAGTGTGCTATACAGAGCACTGTTTTAGGTAAAGTAAATCTATTTGGCAAAACCGTTAGTATCTAGGAATGGACCTGGAGCCAGAGCTGCACCTCAAATAGTCATAGCCCCAGCTCTAGTCCTACATTTTGAACTGAGCTATTTTTCATTTGAGCTCCGGCTCCAGGCAAAATGCCCAGCACTGGTGCTCCGGCTCCACAGCCCTGCTGACAACGCAACACGAAACATTTAGTCATACTGTTTAACTTCCAAAGCTTACTCAGGGTTCCTACACAGTATTAACACCTTTGGTGCTGAATGACGCATATGCGTCATTTCAAATGCTCAGGGTATGGAACTACGCATATATGCATCATTTCATTGAATATGCCCAGTGCGGATTAACATGTGTAAACGCCAAAGCGATAACTTTTCATGTACTTGTTTGTTTGCAACGACATTTTCCACATATGTTCTTCATATCAAGACATGCTAATCCTGAAAATTTCATATGAATTGACCAAAAACTTTTTGAGTTATGAAGTTTGGTAGCAAACCATCTTGCTAGGCCTAGGCGAAAAGTTAGGTGCGAACGGTTGTTTGGTAACACACAATGACATTTTTTTACTAATTTGGTTGCAATGAAAATTTACAATAATGTTCTCCATACCTACCTGCATAATCTCTCAAACTTTCAAGTAATAACAACAAGAACTTTTTTAGTTATGCTGTTTGGTACCAAGCAACAGTTTGCTTGGCTTAGGCTACAACACTTTTTAGAAAACGCTTAAAGTAACTTTTTTTAGTTGTGTTGGTGCACAGAAAACTTCCGCATATTCTAACGAAAAGCTTCGGAATTAGGTACTTTTGTTTTGTAACTACAGACGCGCGTAGGCTACAAAACTTTATCCTATTCAGCAGGGTTGTACAGTTGTTCTGTGAAGCACCATGACTGTTTTGAAACTAAAGTTTTTGCAACCAAAATTTACAAGAATTATTTTTTATTTGTTATGAATTTTGTCTAAAAATTTGAATCCAGTACATCAAGAACTTTGCGAGTTAATATTTGTTAAATTGTGCAACTGGACTCTGTTCCCGAGCATCAGAATAATTGTTTTTGCGGGTGGCTGGCAACACGCTAATTTGTGTTCAGTAGTTGTTGAGTAGGGCGCAAGCCATTTACTCTCAACATGCTTGGTCGTTTGCAACCAAATTGTAGATTAATGTTCTTCGTGTGAAAATGCCTCTTACCTGAAAATCTGAGGTCAATCGGGCAAGTACTTTTTGAGTTCTTCAATTTTGTGTATAGCTGTTGGATGAAAACAAGCTAAAAACCGTCTCACACCAGCTGAATAATCATGTGGAATTCACACCGCACTGAAGGTGTTAAAAGTACTGAATTGTGAAATCGGTTTTTAACTCTGGCGTCCAGCTGCTTTCGGTGATTTTCAGAAAAAAACGCCTAAATGCACGTGGCTTTGCGCAGGAATTTCTCTGGTCCGGTATGCTCTACAGACCTGGTAAAAGTCTCAAAAGACGCAGCAAGTCTTCTAGTCTGCACTCTAAAAAAATTTTTTTGCTTGGGGGTTGCAGGTTTTTTGTGAGTGACGTCATAAGTGGAGGACTTTTAGGCCATCTTGTCCCACTTTGCCTGGCCCTGGCCGCCAACCGTTAGGTGGTAGTATTTCGATGAAGCTTTCACTGGAAACTAGGCTAATATCTGAGTCTTTTGATACTTTGGATGACCTGCTGGGTTTCGGGCTCAAAAGTTATGATGTAAGTTAGTAAAAATATTTGACCAATTAGATAATACTTGGAAGCTCTACTTGTTTCTTGAGCATCAGTATCAACCTGTGTCTTCCTTTCTATTAACTGCGGCGATTCTTGTCTACCCATATCTT
>JGI24021J15306_10000363_pt1 | contig 32398 bp, 20 predicted proteins | sample Ectturendosymbi1_FD_15306 | JGI IMG/M metagenome (IMG submission 15306)
GAGACCAAGACCGAGACTCAAGAAAACGGGTCTCGAGACACGTCTCGAGACCGAGACCAAGTCTCGAGACTCCATCACTGTTGGAGACAAACATGATTGAAGCGTTAACAGACACTTTGTCGTCTGTCTGTGCATCACTTACTAAGGCGATGGTACACTGCATTTACACATGTGATACTCAACTTTGGCATTTTGTATTTGTGACTATATACCAACTGGCGAGTTATAAAGAAATTTTCTACTCGATCCCAGTCGAAGACAAGATAGCCACCCCTGATGTAGAATATATTAGCATACACAACATACACTTACGCCACTCAGCACAACAAAACAAAGCAGCATACCAGCAATATAAGAGCAGCTTACTACTTCCACCTTGCCGGAAAATATTTAAGATGAAGTAACAGGAATTATCATCGATTGTCATGAGTGCAGCACATAGTGAAAAAATCATTTTGATTTTTTGTGAGTATAAAAATCATAGCAAAGAAACCAACAGCACCATCATTTGTTACATCTTAAATCAGTCCTAGTAAAATCTTGTTATAGAAATGAAACAAATATCCTGATCCTGTCCTGGTCCTATTTTTTTCAAAAATAAATATCCAAATCCAATCCTGTTCAAAAAAAATCGCAAGTATCCTACAGGATATCCAATCCGGATCCTGTCGATGCTCACCTCTGCTGTGCGCAAACCGTATTTCTTTGTAGATTGTCAATCGTTGTGAACTTCGGCATGGACGTTTCGATGGTTTTCCGAGTTAGAGGTACCTCGCAGAGTCGTATACCTTTGGGGTGTTACCCTTTTGTGGTACAAAACTCAATATTCTCTATGGTTTTGACATAAATTTTGGAAACGTATGGATTGTATTCGTGGAACCACTGATATTCAGCTGCTGTTTTTGTTTTTATTCCCGATTTTCTTATGTTTAATTGCAATTAATTTTGAGGATGATGCCGTATCAATAGTGTTCTATTATAAGCTGCCGTTGTTACGTCGGAGAGCTTGTAATACTACTGCACTGTAACGAATAGCATGATCTTCTGACCTGAGGACAGCCAGTGAACCACTGAGGTTGTAGGTTTAACTTTTGTGTTTACTATGTTTCTACCAAGCCTCGTACATTCTCCTCATGTGTTAATGTCACATTACAACTTGTAATGTGCAACAAGATACCTTGCTTTTGTAATGCAAGAGGTTGTTGAACAAGGTTTCAAATTTAACGATCCATAGGCGGTTCTGTTATCATTGCCTAAAGAAAAACTGGTCCCACAAATTGAAACATGCAAGCAGTCACTAGTAGTAGTATGAAAACATAGGCTCCAAGGTGAGAGGCAAACCGAAAAGCAATGGTGTAGCAGACTTTAAACGTATCCATTACACTACCAGGATGCCACTGCTTGTGTGACAATCTGACCGATTTATTTGAACCGCGTAATGCGAAGCGGTATGGTCGAGTAAGTGTTGAAATAAGAAGATCCATGGGTGGTAGTGATCAACTGAGGCCCTGGCCCAACTAGGGATTTTGGTTTTGCCGGGGTCCTGGCCCTGGAGGAGGCAGTGAAAAAATTTTGCCTAGGGCCAGGGCGGAAAATACATGAAAATTTAATGAGTGAACGCATAAAATCAGCAGATTTTCTCTCAAGATTCTTACTCATGCATATGGTTTATAACTACATTGTTTCAGTTGACTCAATTACAAGTTAAGTTAGTGCAGTGTGTTTTCCTCCATTCGTGGTGGTAACTGAGTAAGCCTAACAGTCGCGACGGGAAATGTTGGGATGGAGCACAAAGTGCCTTTTTGCTAAGATGCCAAAATTAACATACTCTATTAATTGTCATTCAACTTTCTTTCCCGAAGTTCTCGTTCCTTCTTATTGCGTCATTCTTTTGTTATTCAGTTGAAACCATGTTTGAATTCTTGCTGGTGCGATCAACTCAGTGTGCAGATCTTACTGGGGAACATTAATTTTGTTGTCATTGTAACGGCGTTTATCACGATTCAAGGCACTGTTATGTAACAAGTAATCTGTGACAGATGCGTACATCTCTCTCCGCAAACTTTCCACAAGTACGATAAAATTAGTAACATGTGAAGAACAGAGGAACGTGCCACGTCTTATCATTTTCATCGCCAGGTCATGCAGGCTAGGTCATGTAAAACAGTGTTAATTTGTGAGCATAGTTGCGGAAACGCAGGTAACATTTTCTTTTGCATTTTTTATGTTTCACAGTCAGAAGCAAGAACAGAAGCGTCAATGTCTGAGTGACCGGAATGAATCAAAACTTACTGCGAATTCATTATGCCTGAGTGTTGATGTTATAAGATTTGACAAGAGCAAAAACATTGTTTGCTATTCCCTTTTGTTGTAGTTAAAAATGTGTTGGGTTTCACGCCAACAAGTGCAGCCAGTGAGCGGTGTTAAGGATGGCAGGCAATTTGATATCAAACCAGTAAGCAAATTGTAGAGAGGCTGTGCGAACTAGTGTGTTTTTCATTTTGTTGTCTAGCACTCAAGCAACGAAAAGTAGATTCAGCATCATGTTTTGCTACAGCGCACTTCGCAAGCCTTGAAGAATCAAGCAGTTACTCTGAAGATTATGGGCCTGGGTTGCAAGAGCCGCCTTGGTACAATGCGGCCAAAGCCTTGGTGTCTGTAGATCTCAGTGAACCGAGGTGCAAAGTTTATGACCCACCAGTTCTGGAGAACTAATAGCAGCATATTTCCAGAAATGGCAAGACTAGCCTTAAAGTTCCTCAGTGCACCAATCAGCTCCGTAGCAAGTGAACGTGAGTTCAAAATTGCTCGCGATTTGACAAATGGAAATAGGAACTGACTGAGGCCGTGAAATCTGCAAAGGTCGCTTTTTCTTAAGCAAAACCTGAAAGCCATCGGGTATAATACTATTTCATTACCCAGGCTTTTAAATGAACCAGGACAGCATCAGCAGCAAAGTGAAGAGGAAAGCTGCTCTTCTGACTGTGACCTGTAAAAGACCAGCATGAAGCTGTGTCGCTAGAGTTCATTAGATTTGAACTGCTTATTTTTGTGTTTTCTCTGGAGTTGTTACTCAAACAATTTGTTGTTTTTTCTACTCTGTTAATAATGCGTAACTCTTCATTCTCGCCAGAGTTGTTGCGTTTGTTTCTCTGGTGGCATACTTACATTAAAAGCACGGAAAACTCTTGTATTCCATACTGTTGTTATGGATGAAATACAACACACACTTGTTTGTTGTCCACTCCCTGGGAAAAGCAATGAAAATGTTGGCGCAAAGTTAGAACGTGCATGCAGAACTTGAAAATTTACATGCAGAAAAATCCTTACTTGCATGAACTTGCATGCAGAAAAATCCTTATACCTGACCAAGGCTCCAGCCAAAAATCCTGCCCTGGTCCGATCACTAATGGGTGGCTAAGTTTGAGGAAAATCTAAGATGATCGGTTGACTGGCTGGGACAGTTGACATGGCATGACCCTTGTGTTCTGAGAGTGTATTAGAAAAGCTGGTGGGCTTGGTCTCAGTCTTGAGTAAGTAGATTTTTAAAGACGTAGTGTCTATTTTACCACCAAGATGCTGGCGGCAACAGATCGGCTAGAGCTATCATGCTTCCAGTGAAACATTTGATCTCATGGCATGATGATATTTGAATAAAAAAGTCAGTTTGTCAAGCAATTGGCGTTTTGGCTGCTTGTAGCATAGCGGCCATACTTCATGTCTGGTATGCCATTGCTTTTTGGTTCGACTATCACCTTGGCAACTTCCCTTTTGTTTTTATTTTCTTTTTTTCCAAAAAGGTTTAGGGTTAGGGTTGGCGTTAGGATTAGCATTATGGTTAGCGTTAGGGTTAACGGTTAAGGTTAGGTTTAGGGTTTATCTTTTATGTTTCTTTCGTTTCTGCCAAGCCTGTTGCTGCCTCCATNTTGGCNGCAAAATAGACACTGCCTTTTAGAAAATAGTGTAAATAAGACAACCAGNGGTGCACAACCTTTACACTATTATTAACCGTGTNACATTTGATAATGAATTATGGCNGTCAGTGAGTGTGAGTTATTTATATTTTTTCAATTGCTTCAGTTTCAAATTACATGTGCACGGCTACATAACATTTTTGAAAGGCCGCAGGCTGTGTGTCTCTGGACAAAACCACATTTTTGTGAATGTTGGTATGAAATCCTTTGTCGCAGCACTGAAAATGTTCTATTTTCACATCATGGCTTGGTAGAACTCTTGCCATGCAGATGGTTGTTTATTGAACTTGCTATATCATTAAGGGAAAAGGTTGACAAATGAATGAATTTGAAGTTGCAGTTGTTAGTAACCATTTTATTAGTGATGGCCATGAAGTTTTGTGGAAGTTAATCACAATCATTTTAAAGGGTTTACTTGCAATAAACACATTGAGCTGTATTTATTGCAATGGAATTTGATGAATTAACTCTGAAGAGCTAGGTCTCAAACATTTACGTTTTTTAAAACTTACATGTTTATTTAATTATGATGACCAGCAAAGCCTGAATATTCTTTGCATCATGCTGAGCGAACCAACTCATGACGAACAGTTATCGAAAGACTATAAACATGTGACAGACAATGAACAAAAGATTGCAAGCATGTAGTAGATAGGTTGGTAAACTGCAATCATACAACACAATTATACAATGAAAAAAATAAACAAAAAATTATTACAGAATGATAAAGGAATTGCTATAGAGAAATCTAAGGTGTTATGGTGAGGTAAAGCGGTTAGTGCATTCAAGATATTTAGAGACAGCATTATATATATTGGTTGTGGGTTTAAGCTTAAGAGAAGGATGTCCAAACAGTAGAAGTTGCAACAGTCTTGAATGATTGTATAATACACTTGACAATAACTCTTGTAGACCTTCTTTTAATGATATTGATTTCACAGATTGTACAAGGTCAGTGCAGAGTGAAGAGCACAGTTAAGGAGTAGATGCTCTTCTGTTTCTTTGCTACCTCATGAGCACAAATGATGTGTGCTTGTTCAGGTTGAGACACTGTGACCCAAGTGCAGTCCTACAGCGTAGTGATGTACTATGGGAGTTGTACTATGGATTCTATTTGAGTAAGGACTGAAGATGTGTTTAATACGAAACTGGTTTCCTGGTGCAAATAAATTGCGACTGATTCGTTTGATGTGTGGTCACTACTGTGGCTTTACTATTATTGCTAAGCATCTTAAGTTGTCCATTCAAGTGCCTCTTGATACTTTATAAGGTTAGATTTAACTGTTGTTTTTTTCGTTGTGGCGTTGTGGTGAAATTGTACGTAAATTAGAACATCGGTCAGCTCCTTATTAGTTTTTGGGAATGACTAACCCCTGTCATCTCCTTAAGTGTTACAACTTCTAGTGTAAATGTACTCTTTAATAATCACCTTTAATTAACTTAGAGATATGACAGCCTAAAAAATGGTAATTTAATGGCCTAATTTTCTGCTTCTAGAGGAACAATTTAGTATAGTTCTAATCATAAATATTTCATATGACTTCTCCAATGCAGAATAAGCTAGCATGATTATTATGAAATGCAAAACTTATCTAGTGTTGGTGTTTCTCCTTAGCAAAAATACACTGATGAATAAAATTCCAAGACCGTATATTATTTTATACTCAGTCTAGGGCTACATTTTTAGACTGTTTCTACAAACATAAATTAAAAAAAAACAAGTTTACATTTGCCGAGAACAGTGGACAGCATACCTTAGATGTACATGTGCGTCGAATGGTAACTAAAGTGTTAAACGTGTGACATTTTAAAACTTAATTTTAATCAATTTTAAAATCAGGTTAAATATACAATATCTTTCACAAAGCCGTTTACTGTTTTGTTAATTTTTCTACCCAATTTACATATAATGCTTTCTGTGCATGTGTACTGTGCAGTACTGACCTGAAGATACAGGCATGAATAAACATAGTTGTTTCTAATTATTCTGAAGTTGGATACATGGGCAATAGAGTGAGAAGAACAGTATAATTTTTGGCCAGAGTGGTGATTGCTGCTACCATTTATATACTTGACTGTAATCCACCAAAACTAGCAGTAAGCAGTGGATGTGCAATGGATTATTTTTTGCTGGTTCTATGCAGGGTTGAGAAAAACCTGGGTTTTTAGAAAAATACAACTCTGTTTTTTTGTTTTTTTTTAAACCCGTTTTTTTTGTTTTTTTGACAAGAAACAAGATTTTGTTCTTTTTTTAAAGAAAACAGAAAAACCCCTATCCTGAATTGTTTCATTCCATCATGCAATGTCACTATTCAGAAGCATACAATAATAACTTGTTATGCCTATTATGGCATTCATAATTGAGGATAAAAAAATGTACCCCATCTTTGATTTCGCAAAGTGTTATTGGTCACTTCACTCCAAAATGGTAAGGCTTTGGCTCCGAACTCTTAAGTGGTGAAGCTTGGCAAGCATGCACACAGCAAACAGAAAAAAAACACTCTCACAAACTCTGCAGTTTCACGTCAAGTTTATGTGCATGCTTTCCTAGTTCAGCATCTATGGAGTGTATTTTTTCAATATATGATTTCGTATGTCCCAAAATCAGAAAAAGTTTAGATGCGGAGAAGGCAGAAAAATTGGTTACAATATACTGATTGTGTAGAGCTGCAGAAAATAACCAGTAGAATTTACTGAAACTGTTTGATTTATTCTTCTATTTTTGTGAAGTCTTTTAAATTTTGTTGCTGTTTGTTTTGTTTGATTAAAAAAAATTACAGATAACTGTACAAGTGTCCTGCTTATTTTATTTTTTATTTAGTAGATTTTTCAAAAGAAAATTAAAGAGTAGGTTTTTTGGGGTTTTATTGGTTTGTTTTAAGTGGGCTTTTTGAAAAAAACCTGGGTGGGTTTTTTTGGGTCATTTTTTTACAACAACCCTAGTTTTATGCTACTCTGATACCAAGCACTCAGTCCAGAATTGAAAATTTGTAATTCATGCTCATAAGTTTCAGTTTTGATCTTGTATAAAATTAGTAGGTACTGAACAAAATTGTTAATGATACTGATTATATTTTTCAATGAAATTGTTCATGATGCTGATTATATTTTTTTCAATGCCAAAATTATAGCCAAAAAAACGCAAATTAATTAATTATTCCATAGGGGTTAGCANGGATTTCCCTAATCAATTTACATTTTTTGGCCATAACTTTTGAACCAGAGATGCTAGAAAGTCAATCAGACCCTACAAAGACTGGTTTCATAGCCTAATTTCCAACAAAAACTTGAGTCAAAAAATGGCTCATTGGGTTGGTGCCCAGGTGAGGTGACCTCAGCCAAAAATTTGTGAAAACCTGTCCCCATTGTGATGTCACCTACAAAAAAATCCAAGCCCAAAACTTCAAATTTAAAGCAATATAAACTAGAAGACTTCCTCAACCCGTAGAGGGTTTGAGCAGCTCTCTAGCTCCAGCGGCTGATGAGTTATGGCCTGAAATGTAGTGGCCATCATAAAGGCTAGTGCGGGCATTAAAGGGTTGTGAAGAGTTTCTTCATTTTGATGGCACATTTAGTTTTACTATAAGGCTTTTTTAACTTTGCAGCTACTCTTACATACCAAGTCATTTATAGCCAGCAAATGCTGTCTGGCAGTTTTCATCAAAGCCATTGTCTGGCTTTTTAATGTACACGTCATGTGAAAAATCTATTTGAATAAGGACTGAAGATGAGTAACACAGGAAACTAGTTTCCTTACGCAATAAATTGTGATTGATTCGCTTGGTGTTGTTCACTGCTGGGACTTAAATACTACTGCTGAATGATGAGTGCAAGCTTGAATCACTGCAAGAAGATGGGAGAACTAGGCAGGAGATTCCTCAAACAACCTGCTGCAAAGCTAGAGCCTGTAATTGTTGTGAAAATACTACTTGCTCTTTAAACTACTTGTTCTATGGTATAGCATAAAAACAATGAAAATGAATTGCATTGTCTGTCGAAAAGAATCCTTTCCCAGCAAAGAATCAGACGCTAAAGATCTTATAGAATATGACTATATTTGAATCTCAAAATGAATTCGTTTTAATTCTCAGTCTGAAGTGTGATCACTAGTGCCATGCCTAGTGATTTTTCACTAGATCTAGTGATTATTGGACATTTTTGGGCCAACCTAGTGCTCTAGTAATTTTTCATTGCAATTTAATGATTTTTTGCGAAGTAGGTGTTTGTGGAAGAACGGTTGTCTTTTTTCTAACTTTGAAAATTCAACCTTTTTAATCTGCAAACAATTAATTATGTGAATTGTTGTTTGAAGATTTGCACCAACAGAATGAACAAGTATTTCTAATTTAAGTTTCTCATTGTTTTCGCTTCCGCGCTGTTTATTGGTGCGTTATGGGCCATGACTGTATTTTAATTTCTTTGCAGGAAAACTGCAGTGTAAATAATTATTTAAATGTTAGGTTGAGTGGTGTAAAATGGTCCATCAATGGTGTCATTTTCAGCTCATAAAAAAGCCTGAAGATTGTTAGTATTGGATTTTCAGGGTTCAGGATGATATATTTTAAGAAACTTTCAAATGATGTACGTGTTTCTGGGCAATAAAATAAATAACTAAATCATTTCAAGCAAAACTATGAATTTCAATGTAAAAATTTTACATCTAGTAAATTTTTTTCAAATCTGGTGAATTTTTGTGGGAAATCTAGTGAATTTACAGAGAAGCATGTGGCAGCACTGAATGTGATAATTTGAAACGTCATTACATTGAAAATGCTTTTTTGTTGATATAAACATTTAAAAAATCCGTTAAGTTTTGTCCAAAACTATGCTGTAGGATTACCGTACATTTAGCACTGCTTTTAAATATACAATTGTATGGTGGTAACCAGGGATATGGAAGCGGCTATTTTGTCAACCGCTTCCGCTTCCACACCTATTGCTTCCGCTTCCAAGAGTGCCTGGACTCTATCAGAGCCTGGACTCTATCTCATCTATGAACTTGCTAACAAGCATGACTATCAAAACCAGCAGCTGATAATTTGCAAGGGCACATTACCAGTTAAAAAGATCGCATAAGTTAGTATCTGTCAGAACGATACTGCTACTCTGCTCTTACAAAAAACACAACCCAGAAAACCGTCTTCAATACAAACAGCATTTAGAACAGGGATCCCAAACTCTCTCTGGCCATGTACCCTTTCAGCATTTTTATAGATGAGCATGTACCCCTAAACATGGGCACCGGCAGTATTTTTCCCAGGCAGGGACCAAAAAAGAATTTTCCAGGGGTAGGTTAAAAATATTTTTGCAGGGGGGGCCAAATGTGGCAAAATTTCATTTTCACCACGCGAAACTAAGAAAACAACATTTTTTGCAAAAAATTTGATGGGAAAATGTCAAATATCAAAATCCTTGGTGGCCTTGCCCCCCTTCCGATGCCCATGCCCCTAAAACTTTTTATGACAAAAAGCCTGAGGAAAATCACAAAAATATATTTACTAATACGCATTTAATGATTTTTGGTAAATAATATTCACTGATATATATTTTTTATTTTAATCTTTAAACCAGACACGAAGTCCACATAGCACAAGCACACTATCTGCACAACACAGATTAACATTAACAGACACAGAATGTTTTGTATCGGCGTTGGTGGTAGGACCACAGGATTACAGACACTTGTTCGCTAACTCCCAAAACTTGGTAGAACACTACATCCAGACTAGGACACAAAAATTGCATGTTAAGAAATAGAGTCCAACCCTGGCCAATGCCAGGTGAAGTATGAGTGCGTTGTGGCCTGCACGCGTCCTCAAACCGACACTGGAACATCCGAGCCTTCAGTCACAAAGTAAACTGCGATTGTAGTGTTCAAAGAATAAGTATGGATATAAACACTCTGACTGCATCAAAGCACGCAAAGACTTTCTGCATCTTTCGAGAAACATGTAGCCTACACATTTGTTCGTAACAAGGCCTCAAATGTAGGAATGTTACATTGAACCTGATGACTACTAACCCTCGCCCTCCAGGGCAGGTTGTATAGAGCTGTGCATCCAAAATTATAGGCCACACACAATCTCTGCATGCGTGACTTTCTGAAATCATACCATAATTGTGATGCATACATGGGCGTACAACAGAAATGAAAAAGTACATTTTTCACTGCGTTCGAACATCGAAATAAAGAAGCATTTGATATTGTAGATGTCTCTGAATGTCTTTGTCATCTGAAAGCTCAATATCCAGTACAATCCCCAAATATTTGTAGTGGGAAACATATTTTACTCTTCATACATCATAGTGTCAGCAACGGGATGGCCGTGCTTCTTGTGTTCTTAGCCTTAATGTCATACAAATAGTCTTTCTGCAGTTGAGAATAATTCAAGGGTGATTCTGCATAAGCTTGACACACATCTAGTGTACCTTGCAACCCACGTACGCTTGTTCAAAACACACAAATATCATCAGCAAATATCAAGTGGTTCAATAAGATTTCACCAATACAACACTCACCTTTAATGTTGTTTAATTCAAGTGATAAATCATCTAAATATATAGCAAAGTAGTATGGATTCACTACTCCCCTTTGTCTAACCTGATTAGTAACATGCAAAGGTTCAGAGAAATCATATGTATAAATAATTTGAAATGAATAATGCATAAACATATTTTATCTTAAATGTACCCCTTCAGATAAACAAATCTACCCCCAGGGATAGATGTACCCCAGTTTGGGAACCCCTGATTTAGAACAACCTGACCTTAGCCTAATATCACGCTAAATTGTATAGCGTACCCTTAAGGCAGTGGTTCCCAAACTTGTTTGAACCGTTACCCAAATCAAGGTAGCAATTATGTCTTATTAGTAGTACAAACCAATAAAAAGTTTTCGCATTTCATGTCGAAAATTTCTTTTGCAGTGATCACTCATAATACAGAGCAACGATGTGGTTTGATTCTGCGTTACCCCTTGAGGAATTACATATTACCCCCAATTTGGGAACCACTGGTTTAAGGTTTCTTCAAAGCGCTTTAATTCTCATACATTATTACGTCATAGCAATGCTTTGAGCAAAATTCTAGAACGCAAGGTTTTGCACAAACTTTCAACATCTTTAATAAAATGCTAAAAACTTTTTAGACTGCGTTGGCAAACACATGCACAGTAATATCAAGTGAAGTTCGCATCCCAGTTAAGTTAGCACAAAGTTATGAAACAATCTGGATTCAAGTTTTTCAGCAATTTATTGGTATTTACAGCAAATCAGACATGACAACTGGTCATAAAAAATGTTAAACACGAAACATTATGTTACTGAAGTTCACAATTTGATATAATTGTTCAGCAAGTTCATTTGCTTTCAAAATGGTTAGTGAAGGTGGAAGGGGTAGTTTGCTCGATGCATATTATCAATCCAAAGAAATACCTTACTATCGAGCTCTGTTAATCTGCGGACAGACGCACTAACTTTTTGTGTGTGTGTGTCTTTAGACATTAGGGAAAATAGGGGTTGCACGTAACTTCCCACTTCGCACAGACTTTCCTACAGCAGCCTCACTCTGTAATGTTGTGCGATGTTTTGTTAACTTGGATCAGTTGGATGATTTGACTCAAAATGACTCAATTAAACACTTGGCTTTGCCTAACATTGTGAAGTGAATAGCATAATGTAAGTGAATATGATATGCCTTGCTGAAAAGACTAGTTAGCTTCAGTCAAAGCATCAATCAGTCTCCAAACATTAGTCCTAATGATCAGCATCTATTTGCTAAGGCAGCTAAAAGCACAAACAGCTCAGATTCAAGTTGCGAACATAACCAGGAGATTGCTGCACTTTCAAACTGTTACCATTTTAGTAGACAGCGGCCAGGTTTGAAAAGTCAGCCTCCGATGAAATCAGTAAGCTGCAAGATGGCTTTGCCTTCTATGAAGAACGCCATGGATGCTAGTTATGCTTTATCTCGTTTTTTCGCGCTACTGATATCGCACGTTCATTCAGACTTATAGTACAACTTCACTGTTTAATCCACATTGGGAAATGGACAAAACTTTTTCGCCTAGTTACTCTTCAAGTCAAATAACCTATGTAGAAGCAGAAGTGGTAGAATTTTCGCGCTTCTGCTTCCACAGCAAAAGGACTGCTTCCAGCTTCCGCTTCCACATCCCTGGTGGTAACTGTCCTATACAACATTTGCCAATGGTGGAAATTACCTGTGGGTTGCAGGTTATGGGTTATTTTTTAATATGTGACCTCAACTCAGCATGATGATGAGTAGGGATGATTTCCATTCAGCATATCATATATTGACAAGCAATCGGAAAACTATTGCTAAGAATAAGATGTTTGTTTGTTATATTGTGATATAATACATAAAAATTGTTATTTTAGAACTTTCGGTACCAGGCTGTGTATATCAGTACGCCGCAACCTTTTTCACTCACAGCAGGCTTAACAACTTTACAAAATTTTGCGGCACACCTCCACTTCTAATGTAAGCAACACACTTCATGATTTATTTTGGGGCCATAGCCCCTTTTGCTCTCCAGGCCGAAGGGGCCATGGCCCCAAAATAAATCAAAGGGGACCCAAAGTAGCCATGACCCCAAAATAAATGTTGAATGCAGAGGTAGTCATCAAAGGGGCCATGGCCCCTTTGGCTCCCCCTGGCTGCGCCTATGCTCACGGCACACTAAACAACTTTGTGAAAACTTCAATTATGACATCACAAAACACCTTAAATGTTCAGTGGAAGTCCAGCTAAACAGTGTTTGACAACCGGGGCTTCGCGGAACCTCAGGGTTCCACAAGTGGCTACCTGGGGTTCTGCCGAAACATATCGAAAGTTCCCAGTGTGAAATTTGCATACACAGTTCTATGTGGTTCAGCAATACCACTGTTTCAGAGGTTTATTGCAGAAAGTAGGATAGACACTTGAATCATTCAATAGGGTTCCATGACCAACGCAAACATTTGCAGAGTGTTCTGTTGCAGCAAAAAGGTTGAAAAACACTGAGCTATGGTATGTGCTAGCGAACTCCAATGCTCATATTTTAAGATAAGTTATTTTGTGGTACACCTAGCATGGCCTGGCGGCACACCAGTGTGCCACAGTACACCAGTTGCAGAGCACTGATGTATATATATGAGGAGAAAACTTGCACAGGTTACCGGGCACGTATATGTACATTCTTAACGAAAATCCTCGTTTTATGGGCTTGGGAGCCAAACCAACCAGCCATTTTTGTTGCTCAAGGGCTTTTTGGAAACAAGGTTATCATCCATGTCTTTAGAGGCCTTGATCAGCTCTCTGGCAAATCTGGAGCCGAAATTATGGTTCAGAAACAAAAAATTCCATGTAAATTCAAATCCCACAAAAGGTAACGTTGGTCATTTTGGCTAAAAGCCATAACTCGCCAGCTGATTGAGCTAGAGAGCTGTTATAAACCCTCTAAAGATTGGGAAAGTCTTGTAGTTTACAACTAAAAAAAATTTAGTTTTGGGTTTGGGGTTTTTGGTCAATGACATCATGATTGGGTTAGGTTTTGCGCTTTTTTTATGTCAGCGGTTGATCCAATGAGTTGATTTTTTGGCTCAAAGCTTTAATGGATTCTAGGTTATGATACGAGTCCATAGAGCTCTTGATCAACTTTCTAGCATTTCTGGGGCAAAAATTATGGCCAAAAATGCCAAATATTTCTGGAATGCCTTAGGGGATTAGCAGGGATTTCCCTAATTAATTTGCAGTATTTTGGCCATAATTGTGAAACCAAAAACGCTAGAAAGTCCATCAAACTCTCTAAAGACTCATATTATAGCCTACTTTCCAATAAAAATAGCTGCCGTATAGGGTTTGAACAGCTCCCTAGCTCAATCGTCTAGAGAGTAATGGTGTTGCAAAGCTTTGCCACTACAGTGGCTCTTGTGGTCCTTAAAGGTTAACAACCTGGTACCAGTGGATATCGTTTTTGGGAAAGCACCCGGTACCGAAAGTGTTAAAAGTCATTTTAGCTCAAACCTTTGTTGGTATTATGCCATCTTGTATAAAGAAGAATTAACTTTGGCAAATGTAGAACTCAACTAACCTAAACACTAAATCGTGTTTTTTTTACCTGTTTAGAAATAAAATGTCCATCNCAACTCCATTATTCAGTCACATTTGTGATTTTCCTGATGTGTATGAACCAGCTGAGGACACTTTTGTTTTACTTGATGCTTTGGAATCGGAAAAAAAGTTTATTCAGCAGTTAAATCCTACAATTGCTGTTGAAGTTGGTTGTGGTTCTGGTGTGGTCATGGCATTTCTTGGAAGCATTTTGCAAAACAACACTTTGTACTTGTGCACAGACAAAAATCCCAATGCAGCCTTGTGTACACAAAAAACATCACAAGTAAACAGTCAAACAATAGATGTTGTTGTGACTGACTTAGCCACTTGTATGCTCCCGAAGATGGAAAAACTTGTTGACATGCTGATTTTTAATCCACCATATGTTCCATCTTTACCTGAAGAAACCAAGTCCTGTAACATTTCAGCTGCTTGGGCTGGTGGTATTGATGGTCGTCAAGTAATGGACAGATTTTTCTCTCTTGTGCCCAAATTGTTGTCACAGAAAGGAGTGTTTTACCTTGTCACAATACAGGCCAACAAAGTTCGAGAAATTGAGCAATATTTTAGTGATATAGGTTTCTCTGCTGTGCCTGTTTTATCCAGAAGATGTGGCTTGGAGCATTTGATTGTGTACAAAATATCAAGAAAAAAATTATGAACTTCTTTGTTTATTGGTGATGGCATATTATAGCTTTGACTGTGTAATGTTTATTGTAGTCAAAGGAGCAAGAGTTGCAAGTTCAGTGTTTTGAATTTCTAAGTTGTTGCTGTGGTTTTCTTACCTTGGTATAGTTTTATGTGGTAATATAATGAACAAAACCAGTTGCATGGCTATTTCAAAGCTAGTTTTCATGGTGCAAGCTCAGTAATTAAGCCTAATAAAGATCGGCTTCCACAGTTGAACACACTGATGAAACACCCTGATGTGATCAGCTTGGAAACATGTGAGTGGTATGGATATGTAAACACAAAATGTTTTTCTTAGGCTTCTTGCAGCTTGACCTGTGGGGAAAAAATTATGAATCAGACTCTGCCTATATCCTTTACCTCAATTTTGATTACTGAAATCATATGTTGCTTCTCAAATGTGGCAGCAGAGGTTTGATGCTTCTACATTTAGTTGGTTAATTTTTTGTATCGTTACTTTGCAACAGATTCTGAAAATTCTTTTTAAATTGCTTGCTTTTATAAAATCTTTATGTACTGGAAATGAAAGTTTTCATTTATCTACAAATGCAAGATGAGATCAAGGTGCAAGCATGCTTGTTATTTTTGTTATGATTGTAAATAACAAGAATATAAATCTGAAGCCTTTTCATTTTGCTTTGAAAAATGCAAGAGAAGAATCTGTGAAACTTTTTTATGACTCTTGTTGAAACATCATATCAATGAAAACAGCAATTGTGTTGTTGATTAAGTATATATTGTGCTTTGTAGCAAGGCTCATTGTCACTGAAGAGGCTTGATCAAAATAATAATTATAAATCTTTAACGACATTCCTGCTATTTATGCAGCTCAGTGTAAAATGCTATGTTTTCCTCAAAATAGGACTGAGCCTAAAAGTAGAACTTACACAATTAAATGGAACCATCTCAAATGCTACCTCATCAGAGTGTCTGTGATTGACTTATGTTTGGCTATTCAATCCAAAGTTTCAGAGAAAATTGTTAAGCTGCGCAGGGGCACTCAATCTGGACAAGTTACTCTTTTGCTTCAATTTGAACAGATCATGCCATGCTATCATGTTTTAGTTGGTAACAGCTACAATACAGCATGACTTTCCACACTTGTTAGTAGTAGGTGCATATTAGTATTTTGCCCTTGTTCGTTAAGACAAGGCAAGCAATTGCAAACTGCATGTGCGTTGAGATGTTGGTTATTTTCCAGAAGGTGAAAGTCTGAATGCCTTGTTCTGCAACATTTTACAGCAACTGTTAGTCATTCATTGCTAAAAAATTAAGAATGGAAGGTGAAACATCTGATCCACTGCAATTTAAGCCATGGCTTATTCAACAAGTTTCAAGTGGGAAGTTTTTGGATTTGGAATGGATTGATGCTGAGAAAAAAAGGATATTTAAGCTTCCTTGGACAAAGAAAAATTACCCACATTGGGAAGAGCATCATGAAATTTTTCGGGTATAACTACTTGTTATGTTTTACAAGTTGCATTATACACTTCAATCTTCTTCATGTAGACCAGGTTTGCTACTGCTTAGGGTTAAAATGATTGCCACTGTTACTCAGTTTGTCAGGTGTTGTCTTGCTTTCAAATGTATTTAGACAGTTAAAACTTCATTACATATATATATGTTATATGTACTGTATATACGTGAATATACTGATTTTGCTTTAAAAGTCCCTATGCAACTAAACTAGCATTAATGTCTACATGAGCTAAAATTAAGGAGTTTTTCCAACATTCATAATATTTTATTTTAAAAATTGTAGAGTTAACATGTTGCCACCACTAATATGATACTATTGAATCCAGTAAGTGTGACTTGCTACCTTATCTTGTGCTGGGCATATAAATCAACTTGATTGAAATTTTATTTTTTGTGCTATATTCTAAAAGTTGAAATAAAAGTTTCCAGCTTTAACAGCACTTTTCAAAGGAGTTGTATTCATCCATCTTTTCACAAAATGTTAATAAGTACAACAATGCTTTTTATGAGAAGCGTTTTATGAGAATTACACTATCCAAACAAACTGTAGATTTCAATGAAAAATGTGGTACATGGATAAATGGTACATGGATAAATGTATGTAAGCTGTGCCATAGCAAATATTTCACATTTGATATTTTATATCAGTGACTGTAAAATTCGAAGTGAAAATTGTTCCTGATATTAGAGATAAGACTGATATTTGGGTTTAACCAATATATCGGTATCAGAGTAACTGGCTGATTTTTATCAGCCACAGTAGGTGTTGACAAAACACTGATATATTCCTCACGCATCCAGACAAATTGTGCTAGGAAGCACAACAAACCAAGTCAAGACGGTTATTTTGCAGCAACGCTAGCAGCGTTTTCATAAACAAGCAGACAAGATGAACCATGAATCAATCGGCTGTCACAGCCGAAAGAAAAGCATCATCATCATCAATCAGATTAACACTTTCGCACCTGGGTTAATTCAAGCAGTTCGTGCAAAAATAGCTGGATCGCACGGGACTTTGCGCAGGAATTTCTCTGGTCCAGTAAGTGCTACAGACCCGGTTACAGCGCACTTATGACGTCACTCACAAAAAATCTGCAACCCTCAACCAAAAATTTTTTCTTCGGGTGTAGAAAACTGGTCGATCCGTTTGAGCACTTGAACCGCTCTCTAGCGCAATTGGCTGAGGAGCTATGGCATTGGTAATGCAACCGAAAACTGATGGTTTTAGGCCGATTTCAGAGTACGAATACGTCATACCCTGGCTCTCAAACTGTTAATTGAAAATCATAGCAAAATATTGAAATTGCTACAATTTGAAAATTTTAGCTCATAAATCATGATTTTTGAAGTTTCTGAAGAAAAGGTAAGACATAGAATACATGATATCTTTGATGATGAAGCAGAAAACAAGATTTAAAAAATTCTGGAAATATTGGTTTATCGACTACCAGTCCGTGAACTGCCGATGTATTGGCATCGACCCCAAAAAAGCCATATCGATCGATCTCTACTGATAATATGCAATTAGGAATCATGTTTATAAAACTTCTGATTGCAAATCTGCAGCAATTTGCAAATTTTTTAAATTTATTTAACCTGCAAAGCCTAGCTCACTGCAAAGCTGGAAAGGTCTGTGTATAAACTTTGATGCTGTGGTATTCTTTTGCTCTTTGATCAATGAGACATATGCTTATTATTTTCCATCTTCATGTCCATTGTCCATCACTAACTAATACTTCTGCTGCATGAAACAGGCTTGGGCAAAGCATCGAGCAAGGTGTCGAAATGATAGAGATGGTGTAACACAGCACATAAGCTTAATGAAGAGCAATTTCAGAACAATTCTGAGGAAGTGTCAAGATATTGAAGAACTGAAGGACTTTCATCAGCTTGGCTTACAGACTGGAAACTATAAAGTTTTTAAAGTTCTTACTCCTGAAGAAGTCCATGGTATGTGTTGAATGTCTGTTTTTCAGAAAGTGTGCGATACCACTTTTTTGGGGAGTTAAGTGTTTTCACATTTATCAGAATTAATAATGGTTTTAAGTTTCCTTTGATGCATGCAAAGAACGAACTTGTCACTGTAGCTTTCTTGTACAGCTAAAAATTAAAGTTAGCTCAACAAGAAAGCTGCAGTGAAAAAAAATTGGCTTTTGTTTCATAATGGATGTGTTAATTTACAGTAGTGCACTGCATGGGCAGTGCAGGTGCTTTCATTTGTTGTGTTTGTTCCATACATTTACGAGGGCAGCTTTTGCTCACACATGATTAACCACAGTGAGGTATTTCGAGTCCCAGGGCTGCTGCCCTAGGGGCAGTGCCCCTGCAATCCTCTCCAGAGGAAAGTGGGCATGAAATTGGATGAATGAATAAATGAATGGTCATGGTCAACTACAAATGATGGAAAACCATTATTGTGGCACTACCCTTTCCTCAATCCTGTAGCCATGTGCTTCCAATGTTATTAAATTTATCTACACTCTTGAGATTCTCAGCAATGTGATGCTATTTTAAATAATTTCTTTGGGTTAATATAACATCACTCTGTTGAGGGCTCGGTGATGCTTCTTGTTATTGTATCTTATGGAAGTTTTACAGTTCCAATGGTGTCTCACTGCCAACAATGAAGTTTTGTTTGTTTTGTTGCTCAGTTCTTTGCATTGCTTCATTCAATCTTTGATCTTTTGTTGGGGAACATGATTAGCGCAGGTGACTGGTTTGGCTACTGTGCTAATGCCTGAATGTAATATGTAACCAGAGGGCGATTCATAGAAAACTGTTGCATTGGAGCACTAAACGCTTATCAGATGAGGTTATTAATTTAAATGAGTTGTTCAGATACATGCGTGTGTAGCATTCTAATTTAATGCTCTTTTTATGCTCATGCTCAAGCTTTTTTATGTTGAATGAAATTTTCAAATGGCGCACTCAAGGCGCATACTGAAGTTAGATGGTGCCCAGCGCAATAAACAAGTTTAGTGTTCCCATGTTCGAACCTAGTCTTTCAGGAACAAATGTACTGAATTAAAGAAATTACTTTTGATTTTGTCAAGACTTTTTGGCACACCCCAGTGATTCTGTGCCTGGGGCACTGTGCCTCCTTTGTTTCCCCTCAGTATGCCCCTGGGCCAACTGAACCTGACATACAATTTCAATTTGATATATTTGAAATCATTTTAACTCAGAGTTTGTGTTTAGTTCAGCTCCCTTGTTCAAAACAGTTAATCAACACTGGACAGCAATTAGCTCAGTGGTAGAGTATCCGCCTCTCAATTGGAAGAATAGGTGTTCGATCCACGACCATTGAGTGACTTGCCGTAGCGCTCCTTGGGCAAGAGTGTTCACCTCAACCGCCCTGACAAAAAGCATAAATATATATATCTTCGCATTGCATGTGATAATAAAAAAAACGCTTGAAAACTAAGACAGCGAACATGTATATCGTGCCTTGTTCATGAAAGGTTCTGTTCAAACCTGAGTCTTTGAGAGATTTCTTGATTTCTGTAATCAAAAACAAGCTTTGGTTCTTAATGATTATTTTTGTGTTTGCTGCGTTGCGGAACGATCTTGGGTGAATATTTACTGTAAGAGTGGTTTTTTTATCTTTGTCACATGCTGTGTTAGGAATTGGGCAGAGCTGTGTGACTATAAGATTTAAGTTAGTTTACTGTTCATCCTGAGCTCTCAGTATTTACTACTGGCGATAATTTTGGAGCCCAAGCACTGCTCCAGTACAATATTTGAAAGCATGATTAAAATTTCGCTGACGAAACACACGTAAATTCGAATGTATACGTCATGTGACACAATGATTGCCAAATCGCCGACATAACACAAGTAGCTTGCTACTGGCCGAAGCGAAATCAACCGCAACCCCATTCTGTTCTCAAACCTGTCGTTGACCTTGCGGCATTCCTGGATGCCCGATCCCGGACTTCAGGTTAACTACTGACCAGTTCGGAGCTCCTGTAGCAGGCCCGTCGCCAGGATTTCCCAGCAAGGGGGGCCAAAAACCACAAGGGGCTGCACATTTTAAAAATACAATATTGGATGTATGCAGCAACCGGGGGCCAAACATGAAATGAGAGGGAACAGATTTTAAATGGGGGGCTGGGCACCACTGCCCCCAGCTGGCGACGGCCCTGTCCTGTAGTCATTCATACAAAATACTGTTTAACCAATGAACGTTATGGTGGTACGTGGTTCCCTGTTTTCTTAAGGGGACAGAATGTTCGTGTTGATCGTCGCTGTGACGACTTTTCACCGGCGCGTGTTTGAAACTTCTTCACGCTGCCTTCTTGACCGTTGCAGCGAAAAAAATGAGAGCCAAACAAGTGTGCGTTGAGGAACCAACAAATACAGAAGACATCGTTGAGATCATCGCTTCGGAGGAGCCGTCCCAGCAGTTACCCCTTCTTGCATGTAAATTGCTTGCGCTTGTTTTAATCACTTTTTTGCTGGCATGCGTGACCACCACCCCCCGCGAGAGATGCGTTTGAATGACTCCGCAAATGCCACTTGCACTGGACGTCGTCGTGCGGCGAATATTGAAAATATTGAAAGTGAAATTGGCCAAAACTCTCTGCGTTGCTAAAGCCACCAGTCGGCTGTTGCGGAGCGGAATATAGTAATAAATTCGGGAAAGTTTTAAAAAGGAAATCAAAGGCTTTCTACTGTTTGAACAACTTAGTCAAGGTATGCTTTTTTGTTGGCTTGCGTATGTCTGTTTTTATTAGATTTCTTGGTAGCAAGCGGCGCATGCAGAGTTAAGTGTAGAATAGTGGTACGGTTTATCAGGGTTTCACTTGACGCAGTGTAGCTGGTGAATTGATCCCTTGGTTGTTTTTGACCACGAATATACGCATTTAATCAGCTCGCGTCTGTGTAAAGCGTCTTCAACTGGTGTAGGAACTTCAGTGAAAAACGAAGTCGAGAGAACGCTTCGTTCGAACTTGTTTTTTGATGAATTTACGTTTGCAGCTATTGCTAATAATGCAGCGCATGTTATGCCACCCGCACTAACGCTAATCGCGACACAGTGAGCACAGGAAATGCATCAAAAATGTTTCGGTCCCGCTCTTGCGCCAGTTGACTCTCACCGCATAGTAGAAAAAGTTTTGTTCGGAGCCTTTTTTATGTCTTGGGTGTTGTACGCCCGTCGTAAGCTTTACGAGTCATAGTAAACATGCTGTTAAAAGTTTTTGCTTGTGTTTTTCGTTGGATCGAACGCGACAGCCAAAGAGACTGTTCTTTTGTAGCCCCGCACATCGAACCGGAATGGATCAATGCTTCGAGCAGCATGGGTGTCCTTTTACTGGAAAGCCCTTCGTCGAAACGGTCACCGCCGCCCAGTGTTGAAGTACCAGTTCCACAAAAAGTCAGCAATGCTTAGAACAATATGTTGCAGTAGATTTTCGGATAATCTTCCCAGTTGAAAGTCTGTTCCGTGAATCGGCATTTTCGTCGTGGTCTAAATCCCATTGCACATAAAATGCCTGTAAACCAGGCGGTGTCGTCAGATTGTTGGGAGCCAAACATAAGAGTAGGAGAGTACGGAGGCCCATTCACAAAAGTATGACAGAAATGTCATCACTACTTGCTGAAGGGAGCATCCTTTGCTGAAGAGGAGCATCCAAGATCACAATCAAACACTCACAAACTGAAATGTGTCTTGTTTTTCATTGTCGATTATGAGTCTTGCTTTCTCTGCTTGCCACCGCCTTTATTATCATTAATTTTTCTATATTTTGCTTTCCTCACATAGACATATACGAACCCGACATAGTTCATCAAATTTTCTTCTCTGTTGGTTTTTAATCTCCGGTAAGCTCACGGCATGACTCTCGAATAGTTTACTCGTTCCAGGGGATCACACGAAAAAATTAAGAGATGTGATGGCGGCATACCTACGTTACAGATGTAAACATTTATGTATGTTGAAACGTCGTGTATTATCCCCATCTTTACCTAAAAATAGCATATATACTGCATATACCAGGTTATAATAATCAATCTGATAATATGATTTCAGTGATGTAAAGAACGTTTAATTGTTCACTTCACGTTTCAATAGTGTTTTAATCCTCTTAGTATGTATAAAAGCTTCAAACGTTACCTCTGTCGGCACTTGCGCGGAGCCCTATATAGGTGCGTGGACCCATTTTGAAAAAACATCTTAAACAGGTTTAAAACTATGGTTTAGAAGCCTTGATTTGCAGTCTTCATCGTGACCTGCGCACTTGGTCTAGCTGTTGTATTAGACCTCTTTCAATTACACGTGCATAGTGTTATTCCTTGCCTTTGTTCGCTACCAGCAGAACCATCGGCAGAAGGTCTTTAATTGGGGGACTTCACGTTTGTGCAGGGGGTATTGACATTCTAAAATTTGACAAATAATCCATTGATTTATGGTGCTTCATATTTCAAGAATTGGAGGTTTGTCGTAGCGACAGGACTGGTTAGCAACAGATGTCTATTTCGAAAACTGTATTACCAAACCATGCCAGGTAAGACATAGGCCTTTTCTTCTTACGTTCGACGGTGAATGAGTTGAACAGCTTTATTCAGTACAGCCAATGCCAAGTTGAGCAACTGTTTTGACACCCCTTTCAATAAAAGTCTTCACCACAATCATATCTAAACATATGGTTTATCCTTGCGTTAGGTTTTCAGACTAAGGTTCTTGCCGCAAATTCATCAAAATGAGAGCAACACCTTTTTAAGCTGTTCTTGTCTAAATGAATTTTTCTGTGACCGCAAATGTTAAGTAAGCCCTTGAACAAAGGAGACTTTTACGAAACTCACGTTGCCTATCGGCTGGCTCTGATTCACTGTGTTGCAGTTCAAACCGACAATCTGAGCTCAAAGTTACCCGCGAAAACACACCAACTGCACCACCCCGCTGCAAGAACGTCATTTTCCGACACCATTACGTCATGCAGAAAAACGTTGTATCGAAACTGAGCAAAGTTGTCTTTGCAGTGCTCTGTACTTCAACCGCCAAAACGTAATGTTGATAAGCCCACCTAATGACTAGGCTACAACTTATGGTACTTACTGAAAATGTCCCACTGAACATTAAGAGATAGCCTGAGATGTGTCAAGAAATGTTTTTTTTATAATTTTAGCGAAAGTAATTGGCGGCATGCCAATGCCTGGAACTGCTTCTAGTTGAGGCGAACGATCTTGCCCAAGGAGCGCCACGGTGTTTAACACAGTGTCGTTGAATTGGACACACAACCTTCCAGTTATGAGGCGGACACTCTACCACTGAGGTATCGCCACCCTAACGAAATCTTCTTCGCCATTGCCTAGGTCTCATGTAATGATGTGCAGTTGGGGCGTTACTGAGGAACCAACGATACGAAAAAAAGGATTAAGCAAGCCGTGACTATTTGCCGTTTTTTCATGCAAAACCTTTTTTATCAGATTTTGAGAGGAGGGGCAATGTAAACCGCGAACAACCGCTACCCTAATGTTTGCTAATTCGCAGTCGAATGTCATCTCTTCCTTTTGTTCAAAGGACTTTTGACTGAGATGGTGGAAATGGCTTTGTCTGTCGAGGGAGGTGTAATGACTGGGGCACAATTGCCACACAAGTTAGTATGTTAAAAAAACCCTAATTTCAAGACAAACACTGGGGACACTTTCGCACATTGGGATTTTTGACCCTGACTTTTGAATGAACATTTCATCAGTCTGCTCACTCCACAGCCACACGTTGTGTTTTTGTAGGCTAACCTACCAGTCTAGGGGTGGTTCTAAACACAAAAATTGAAAAAAGCTGGAACTTTTAAGTCTTTTAAAAATCTATTAAATAATAATAACGAAAAGCTAGAACTTTCAGGCTCCTTCCAAAAATTTATTTTTGATCAGCAAAGTGCCGCCCGGGGCCCGCAATCCCCAGAGACCCCACCCCCCTTGCTACGCCACTGGTTGAATGTGATGGCAGTGATAGGTATATTTGTTGCTACTTCTGGAAAAGTATATGCGGATAGAGCAGAGTTTTAATGAATACCATTTGACCCAGACGAAGGTTTTATCTTTTATCAGAAATTAGTTCAAAATGAATCGAGATGAATTGCTTTTTCAAGGAAATCTGTGTAAAACTCAGTTTTACGTATTCTTCTTGAATTCGAGAACATCGTCTTGCTAGCAAACACAGTGAATTACCTAATGTCAGCAGCTTGGCCTGACACCCACGTTCAAGATGTTCAAATTGCTGTTGAGTTTCACGATACCAGTGGTTCTCAACCTTTTCGCTGAAGGGAGCCAAATCCAGACCTACAATTTTGTTAGAGAGCTAACAAAAAATTATTACCGTAAGTCAATTGAAACGTTTTGTTTTATTGCAGAACGAACTATGAAAGATATTATTGAAAGACTGCTGATGGCCGCACAAGGGTTCATGGGAGCCGCATGCGGCTTTGGGGACCGCGGTTGAGAACCACTGATATATACAATATTTTGCGAACACAAGTCGCGTATATGATTGGTTGCTTTCAGGTAAAAAAGACGAGAATTTCGAACCCACCAGAGGATGCTCGATTCTCTGCGAGAGAGGTCATATTTGTTCATGCCGATGAGGTTCCCATGGAAACAGAGCATGAGCATGCTGCGATTGCTGACATCGGAGAAAACACGCAAGGATTCCACATCCTGTTGGAAGCAGCGCAAATGAAAGCTGATGGTGCATTTGATTTTTCTAATCTTTTTTAACAGCTGCTGTGGTGTTTGCAACATTATCAGGAATATCTTCAAGTTGTTTAATTGCTGGTGAATGTCTTTGTTCTTGATAGTTGAACATGATGAGTCGTTGAAGGAAATTTAAACGATGCAGTTTTTTTTATTTTTTCCGGAAGACAACTCCAAACGAATTTGAAACGTTGGANTAAAAAACAATGTTTTGTCTTTTATTAAATTTTGGCAAGGTTCTTGATTGGACCTGTGGTTCCTAAAACGTTCACAAAATGTTTTAAATTAACAATAGATTGTCTACTGTGTTGTGCTCTGTCTATTTTGTCAGCAGTCATGACGTTGTATATACAGACGAAGCATTGGGCCAATTCAAGCAGATTAAAAGGCTTAAAAAGATAGTAATAAAAAGACAAGAGAAAAAAACTTAATGCTACAGCTGATATATCGTCCAAAATACATCATCAATATTTAGCTTGCATGATTCGTGTTTGACACAGCGCGAGTTAGCTGGTCTTAAAAATTGCTCACTGCTTTCACCCCCCCCAACTTGCAACTTAATTTTAAGTGTAACACTGCTGGCTGCAAAAGACCCAGTATCTGGTGCTTTCCTGGTTTTCGCTGACATGACATTGTAATATTACATCTGAGTCTTATTGTTTCTTACCAATTTGACCGTTGTTGTTATCAATGCAAACGACGCACTGATGTCGCAACAGGCCCGTGGCCAGGTTATAAGGTTTAAGGGAGGAAAATACATTGTTTTAGGGGGACAAGATTTTTGTTTTTATTATATGTTCAAATCAAAATTTTCTGGGTACAACAAAATTTAGAGGGGGGACAAAAATAGGGGGACACTGTCCCCGAATTCCCCCTCCGTGGCTACGGGTCTGCATCGCAAGAAAGCGGTGATCGCAAAAGCGTCGCGCGCGATTGATGTCTTTGTTTCGAGCAGCCGGGGAGGACCACGCGATGAGTGTTGACGACTGGGCCGAGATGAACTTATTGAAACTTCTGGACACGTTTGGGATTTCTCGTAAGCATCTTTAACGTCTTTAGCTTTGGGCAGATAATAGATTGCTTGCTGTATTTACAGGCTTATCCATGGTTGAGGCTTCTCTGATACTATCGTTCCTTTAAGTTTAATATGACCAATATGTTTGTGGTAGCAAGTCGGAGACTACTGTCCGGCGTTTCGTCTGCCATTCGATTTCTGAACTTCTACGTTTGACTTGCTTCATAGTAGAAATGTACTCTCACACACGTATGTGCTTCCACACATTGAGTTGATTTTTAGTGCGAAATCTTTCAGTTTGGGAAACTTACTTTTGCTGAATAATTTCTGGAAGCTCTCTACGCCTACTAGTCCAACGCTGTTAATATTGTGCATTATTATTAACAGATGTTGTGCTTGTTCTGATTACAATTGCCTATTACACACAACAACAAACACTGAGTGAGCTCGCGGGCCTTTAAAATTGTGTCCGCGTGCCACATGTGGCCCACGGGCATGTAGTTGGACCACGCTGTTATATAGCATGAATTTTCTGAAGTTGAATAACATTATCATATGCATATAGGCTATATGCTATATGATATAGCATAGTGTTGCGATCGGATATCCCGAGCGGCATATGCGCAAAGCTTCGCACTGTGGCAACAAGCAAAAATAGAAATCACCCGGCGAGATCACACTATCATTGCTTGTTCGCGCCACATATATATGGTGTTGTTCTTCGCGCACATTCCGTTCGTGGTGAATCGCCCATTCAGCGCAACGCCAGCGGAGAGGTTGCAACAGTAGTAAATATAACATGTAGAGGAAAATAGGGTCATTGGGCCCTATATAGCTGACAAACTACAATCACGCGATTTTTATTGAACCTCCCAAGTGGGGATTGGGGTGCCTTAACCACGGTTCTTTAAAGCCTAGATATTACACATGCGCCTGATATAATGTACTTCATATTACGAGTTTCGTAGGATCCCGTGTGATGGGATATGACATTCAAAAGTTTCCAAGGGATGGGACAGAGAATCTGTCCCGTGGACAAAACTGTGTATTTATTTGACAATTTCTAGTTATTTAATTGCGTCAAATCGTGGCATTCAAGTGTAAAACAACTTTTCCGTTTCGCCTGATGATAAAATAACATCATGAACTGGTTAAACTTAGCAAAATCTTTTCATGTGTTCAGTTGCCATGCCTACTTGAATAAATGCGTTGTTTTGTAAAAGCGCTTTGCCTTGCAACAAATGTTTCATTGTCGAAAGCGCGTACATTTTGCGATGGTTTGGATTTCCTTTCAAAAATCCTAAATATTAATGAAGCGGACATGCGACAAAAGTCAAGCGGAAGTAAACGTCAAAAGAAAACCTCGCCCTGATCTCCAAATTTTAATTGCACATCATTGGATTCCTTTCCCGTAGCAACCGCGCCGAACGAGCCGCGCGAACGCGAAACATAAATCGTCAAACCTTTGTCGGACCAACCATTTCTTTTCACAAGCGTCCAGTTTCATTTCCTTGTTCGTTTCTTTACCAGACGACGAGTTATACATGTACGAGTTGCTCATCAAGTACGACCAAACGCAAGTCCTGTGCGAGACTTACGCCAAGATGAACCACGGCTATCGCTTGCACTACGGCAACCACCTGGACCAGCGCTTGATGGTCCGGATCGACGAACCGAAGCGAAGCGAACTGATTTTGGATTTCGAACGCGAACCGATCACCCTCCCCGAACCCTCCTTCACCGTGAGCAGTTCGCTCGCGACGGTCCTGAAGAACACGGACGCCGGGGTGGTGCTGAAAGCGGACGACAAGTTTCAGCTGTTCGGCAAACGCTTGTGTCAGAGTCGCGTCTTCGCCTTCTCCTCCTTCGCTGCCAGTGAGCAGACCTCGACTCCGATCAAGATGGACAGGGAGAAAGAGATCTCGCTCTTCTCTTACCAGAAGTTCCTCGAGAGCTGGTACGCGTGCTTGCAGCACAAGACCGCCCTGCCCGATCACACTGTCTACCTTTCCTTCGGCAAGATGCCGCAGGAGCGCAGCAGCAAGGTCTTCATCAGCGCCAAACTGATACCCAAGGCTGCGGAGTCGTTGAAAACAGCGCTGGAGTCGCAACGGGATTGGTCGGAGGTCTTAGTCAGCAGCGAGAAATCGATTGACAAGACGATCCGACTCGGAGAACTGTTGAACTGAAACCGCGCGTGAGTATGCAGAATAGATCAGAAAGTTAACCTGGCACCCGGAACATGCGCAAAACAGAACGCGCGAAGAAACAGAAAGCCATCATTTTACGTTTTGAGTGGTAGCGTGGCGCAACGCAACTCACAGAAATTTGTCGGGCGTGCAGCCGTGCATGCACGCACACAACCTGCGCGATATACGTATTGCTGATGAGGGTGACATTGCGATGTTTTCTGGACGAAGGTGTCGCGACACCCGACGTGGCTGTTTGATTTATCGAGCTCCGAGGACACTACGAGTTAACTGTAGCGCTCCCCTGTGTGCTGGGCCTGGAGTGTCGCGCCTAAATGGGATCAAAAGTCAACTCGAGCCGAAAACACATTGTTTTGATTTGCTTGCGGAATGGTGTGACTGACTAAGAATAGCCGTTTGTTTTGTTGAAAAAGAAGTCTATATATTATATAAATGTTAGCTTATTATTTGCTCTAAGCGAAAACCGGTATCTTTTGTGTAGACTTTCGTCGGAGAGGTTTAACACACTCACAACGCTCTGCTAACTCTACTTGAACGACCAATTCAATTATGATCACACTCCACGTCTTTTGTGTGCTACTCCTCTTAGGCTTCACAGCTTCCTTGCTGTAACCCTATTTCAAAAAAGGACTGGAATTTAACGGCAGTGTTGCTGCCTTTTTCGCTGTCTAAGGCTTAAACTTTGTAATGTCTCCTACGTCGCGTCTGGGCTGTGAATGACTCTCAACTACCTGGTTATGCGAATGGCACTGATGACCCCCCTGTCGTCACATCACAGCGATAAGCACTGACCTGGTCCACACTCAGTTGGTTGCAACTTGTAGACCCATCGGTGACGTCATAAAGGGATTTGTGACGCGAAATGCGTCGANTTTCTGCATAAAAGACGCGTGAATGCTGCGTGAGATGTTTTGTGACCTGCATCACAACAGTGGCGTCGTGAAAATTTATATGCGTGCTTCAAAAACAAGAACTTTTTCATCACAGTTGGCTGCTTCCTGGTTTGTGAACTTTTGTTTACCGTTTGTATCTGTGCCTGTCACGCCAAGTCAGTGTTGACAAAGTGGGGGGCTGTGCGGTGGAACGACAAAGGTGCTGTCAGGTAAAGCTCTTTCAAGAATTATATAAAAGAGCGATTCCGGGCAAACGTTCTCGCACCAGTTCTTAAACGCTACTAGAATTACAGAACTGATTTTACGAAATCTTTTCCATCTACATGGTATTTCAGTACTGCAGCTCAAACGCCTGTATAAAATAACGATGGTCAGCAAAGAATTTTGAAAGGGTCTTGTCGAGGTCGTTACCCAAATCTTTATTCATTACTACATCATTCATTCAACCACACAAAATTAATTTCTGGTTAAATTGCGGTTTCAGCGCATTAGCTTTACTTCGACCGAAATTGTACACTTGTTAATAGTCCAGTCCCGGCGCCACGGGGAGGGGTCTTTGGTGGGCTTAGTCCCTGCAAACAGAGCACCAAGCCCCCTAAATTGAAATACGAAACACTTTAAATCAATGGAACATTTACCAAATTTTCAATGTCAAGCCCCCCTGTTGAAGACTTTCCGGCGGCGGTTCTGTAATAGTCCAAAACACTCTGTGTTTCCTGGTCTTGTTTATCCATTTATTCGAGCTCTGTAAACTTGTTGCAAACGAAAGGTAGTGGTTACTGTGGTAAAAATTTTAGCAAATTACACGTCTCAAGTCTCAATTATATTTGCGATTACACGGATATGTGTAGTGGCACACAGCACAATTACAAATTGAAATTGATCCAACGCCGGTGTTGATTCTGTCGATTTTGAGCGAGGACTGAGACCTGACGTGTTCATACTTGTCGGCAAATCACGAAACACACGTCACGTGGTAATGAGCAAGACAATTGCCATGTAATAAATAAGGAAAAAACGCTGATAAAATGGCAATGGTATAAAAGGTAAAAAGGAGTGCCCTTGTCCTAGTGCAATAGACAATATGAAATAAAACCCAAAATAAAATATTTACTCAATAGTATCAAAACTCATATGGCTGCTGCTGGTATTTGCTGGCGGTAGACGCAATGGTTTCCACGCCGAAACTTGTGGACGCAGTTACATGAAACAGGCAGTTCGATTTCTACTGGACTGAGCCTGGACGCTCCGTCGCGTAGTTCGATCAGGAACGGGCGCAGGACCGGTTTGTTGTAGTACTGTCGAAGTATGGTACAACTTTCCGGCTCAATGCAGTGTTTGTCGCAAACGGCGAAGCTTAGAACGGATGGATCGATATTGCGACATTGAAAGAATGCTTGGGTCCAGCGTGCCTGTCCAAGGTCGTTTCGCACAGGGGTCAACTGCGGTCGACATTTATTTTCCTTTAGGATCCTGAAAGGAAAAGGTATGTGAAACTTTCAAAAGTGCTTCTACTACCGATAAAGTTATTTCCAAGCGCTTGATCACCGCGAAGGCACTGTTTTTCAAAGAAGCTGTTTGCATGCAGTGGCTTAATTCAATTAGGGATTGTACAGAAAAAGGGGTTACTAAAATTGTTGGGAAATAACTGCAAATGAAATCACAAAATGCACATAGGGAATTGCTGTTACGTTTTCTGTTGAAAAGATTTAACCATGTTAGTTTAATGTGCATTTTAACCAGGGCAACGCTATGAATAACTTGAATGTTATTAAAGGCAGTCTGGGGTGGCATCTCCCTACACTAGCATAACTTGTCAAAGTCAGGCGAATAAGGTCAAAGTTGCAAAATTTTCAGGGAAAAAAATTGATTTTGCAGAAAAAACAACAAATCAGGGTGGTTGCAGTTGTGATGACGTTTTTGGGATTTTTGCTTCACGAAAAAACGGACGACCTTTATTGTTCTTCATTTTGTTCCTATATCTAAAATTTCGGGACGTTTCAGATCAACTTTGGAAGACTTCGGAAAAATCTATAATCGCGGCCGCGCTAGAAATCGACGAAATTCTATTTTCTCGACGTACACTGGAACGGTTTCCGTTCCACCCTTAAAACACCTTCCCGAACATCTATGCTTGACACCACGTGGTGTTTTGCGGTGATTCTAGTGAGTTCCACCTCTTTAAATGAATTCTGGTCCGAGAAAACAGTGAATGGAATACATCCACGGAGAAAATTATATTTAACCACGATTCAAACCTACTCGCTGGAGTTTTGATGCTGCTTTTACAACAAATTTTGTTGTTTTTTCTCCATACCGTGTGACCGATTGCTCAAATGATAAAGCGACTCGGTGTGGTTGATTTCATCGGCATGGTGCGACTGTGGTTATGCAAAGACAAACATTTGCCAAATGGTATTTTCGTTTTGCCGGCAGTGATACCTTTGCGCAAAAACAATTGTCCAACACTGGGAATCTTTGCAGTTGGTTACAGAAGTTGTGTGTGAGGGCTGTGCGTTGCCTGCGATAGATAGATTTCGCTCATAGAATGCAAGCAAAGTTTTTTTCACAGTTATCTTGCACTACTTGCTCAAACGTGCTTTGAAACACATTTTTCACTTTAGAAGCCAAACACTTTTTTCCTTGCTTCGCAATTGCCATTTTTCTTGCATTTGCGGTTTAGCTGGCAGGTACTTTTTAAAGGATCTTCAACACAATCTACAAGAAAATAACGGTTTGTGATAATCACAAAACTGTTTTATGGTCTTCCATGGGATTTTTAAAACTCCCGTCAAACCTATTTACAGAATACGTGTGGAAGATTGTGCAGGCTTGTGTGTGGTTGAGCGAATTTTAAAACTTTTATGCCAGTGCTTGTGAATATGGTTAGAAGGTGTAGTCCAACAACATCCAGCTGATTTGCACATTATTAAAACTAAATGTCTGTAACTTTTTTACAGTTGCGTTTTTTTGCTTTCAAAAAAATTTATCATGCCCTTTCAAAACACCTGAAATATATGCGGCGGCAGCTGTTAGATTCTACTCTAGTAAAAAAACTTAAGCACCAGCAATCTGATCGATTTTGTGCGATACTAGCAGCTAGAATATTTATGAAAAGCATATCTTGCCTTTTAGTTTCCTTCGGAAGGCTCCGCCAAGTTCTTTTTGCCAAGAGGCGTGGCACAGGAGTTGAAAAACAAGAAGAGAAGGCACTGAAGATCAGTATCGTAGCGAAGAAATTCTAAATAAATATAAATTTTTTAAACTACTCCGTTCAGCAGTGAGTGCATGAAGCTTGCAGTCCTGTCGCTATGGTGGGCTCAGCCCCCC
>JGI24021J15306_10000366_pt1 | contig 32347 bp, 20 predicted proteins | sample Ectturendosymbi1_FD_15306 | JGI IMG/M metagenome (IMG submission 15306)
TGTAACGTCGTTACTCGCTCTCATTCGTCAATCAAAGAATCAAGATCAGCCAAGTCACGTGTAAACGGGAAGTCGATCGGCGTTTAATCGCTTCGGTTACGTTCAAAGCTGCAGCTCGTGTCGCTGCGGTTGATCGAAGGTTATTGTGTAACGCGCGTGCAATCTGGCTGGCCCCAAACAACACGGCCCTGCAGCGGATGTTTTGAGGCTTGTGCGTGAAGGTAGTCATCCTGGCGCGGAAAGCAGACGCGTTCGCGTATTTTGAAGGTCGAAGATCAGTTCTTCGCAATGTTGTTAACACCCGGGCTCCTGTGCTTTGTGTTATATGCGCTTTTTTAAAGCAGTGGCATGAAGTTAGTGCTGCCAAAACAACATTGCAAGTCACGTACATTTGACCTACAGGAACGTAGTATCTCGTTTTCTTGTCGCAGTTCGTAAGTGGCAGCGAAGTTTACAGCATTTGTGTTGAACGTTACTATTTAAAAAGCATGCAGGTGCGTTAAGTTTTTGGCTCTAGTCAAACGGTGGGAGTCTACGAAGATGTATTCGGTCACTGGTCTGCCACACGCAACGCATTTGAGGCATCACAGCGAGTCAATAATGATAGTTAAACCACAAAATGCGGCTTGGGGAGGAAGTGTAAAGGTCTCTTTGTTTCCCGCATGCTGTGCAAGCGCGATGATTTGTGTTTACACATGACGCCTCCCCTCCTGTCTTCCAATCCCGTCTCCACGGTGGGCATTTGGTGGGCTTAGTCCCCCTAAACAAAGCTTCAAAGCCCCGCCGAATTGAAATATGAAACACTTCAAATCAGTGGAGATTTAGTCAATTTTTAGAATGTCAAGCTTCCCTGCGCGAACGTAAAACCCCTCTGTTGAAGACTTTCTGGCGACGGTTCTGTTGTCTTCCGTCGTCAAAGTGAGGGTGTAAAATCGCGTGGTGAGCGCGCTGGTCCAGGAACCAGGAACGACATTGTTTGGAGCGACCGGCCAGACTTGATTTCTTTTTCAACCACCTGGTCAGAAATTCACTCGGGTCTGCGCGGAACCGAGTGACGTAACGCGGGTGCGTGACCAGGCCGTGGCTGAGTAATGCTGCTGGCGCAGGTCAAGCCAGCGATGATGCTGCGAAAGTATGTTTCGCCATGCGTGAGCGGCAATAAACGCTTATAACACCGTATAAAGAAAATAACGTGGATGTGAGCGCCGCCCGCGTGACGTCCGCGTGCATGAGCTGCTGCACGACCGCTTTTCGCGGGCGTGGGCCGACGATGGAAAACCTGCAGTTGATATACACCCGGAAAATCACCAAGAAATTATGTCCAGTACCTGCCTGTTTGTTCGTTTGTGGTGTTGTAAGCGCCTGTGACGTTCACGCGCGAGAAGTCTTTTCCTTGTTGCGCAGTGGCGTGCCAACGCAACGTTACCTTCACTTTTCTTTTCGTGACGCTATTGGAAATTTTGTCTTTTCGTCTATTAGTATTCGATGCCGTTCTTGCTTTCCAGTCCTGTTGCAAGGCGTACGAGTATCTCGGCTTCATATACGAGAAAGAGCAATCGTATAAAGACGCTGCCAACAACTACGAGAAAGCATGGGAGTACTCGAATAAAAGCAACGCAGTCATCGGTAAGTGGGGGGGCGTCTTGGGGCAATCGCACGGAGAGGTTTCTGGAGATTTCGAGCCGATGCGGCCAGCGAAGCCACTGCATCCGACCGGAAAGACATTTTTTGTCAATAATGAAAAAAATACTATATTTACGAAACATTCTTCGATTCGGTCGAAACATGAAACAGTGACGTTACGTTACGTTGATGTTACGTTCCGGCCCTCGAACTGTTGTGTAGTGACGTATATGGTCGTCTGGTAAAAAAACGTTTGGAGACCCCTGTTGTAGGCAATGCGTTCAGGGCAAGGGAGACCTTTGCGCTTTTCCGTGCAAACCTCGAAAAGCAATTCTTTAAATCCTACGAAATTCGACACCATTTTTTGCTTACCAGGTTACAAGCTGGCTTTCAACTACCTGAAAGCCAAACGGCACGTGGACGCCATCGACATCTCGCGCAGGGTGCTTTCCATCAATCCCAACTATCCGCGGATACGGAAAGACATATTGGACAAAGCACGCTCCAACATCCGCGTCTAGTTTGTTTTCTCAAACGGTCCTTGCACACTGTGTCGCTGCTTCTGCAGTACATGCCAGATACGTTCTGGCGATCTATGTCAGTCTTTCACCCTACCAACCATTCTGGTGGAGGATATTTCAACTTTCTCTGTGGTAGATCGGGGATGTTGTAATAATTTGTATCCGTATATTTCGCACGTTTCTCGGCAAACAGCAGAGGTTATATTTTCATACAGATCCGCATACGTAGCACGGTATTTTAGAATTTTTATATTGTGTTGTGATGACCCTGGTGCTTCGTAGCGTAGAAAAAAGCAATTGTTGAGTGGTTTCCCTCCTTTCCATTGTTTCAAAAATAATTTTTAATGTCCTTTTAGCGTGTGGCTATTTTTAAATCTACGGTTGCCTCGTCCTATAAACTTCAATAAACGATTTTTTTTTAAATGACTACGTCTGTTGAAACTTGTTTTGCTTATCAGCGACCAAAACTCCAGGTTTACTGTAAGCAAAATACCGGAAAATTTTATGCAGACGTCAGTGAGGTGAACGCGTATGCGTTGCTTTCGGGTCGTGCTCAGCTCGTGCGCAAAAACCATTAGTAATCGCGGCTGCGCAGCAACAAAGTGTCATGAACTGTCCGGCCGGACACGCTCTCACTTTGTGTGAAACAATGTCACAGAAAGAAAAGGTAGTAACGAACGACATCCGGTAATCTTTCCCTGTTGTGTATGGTACGCGTTGAAGCATTTGATTGGCCATCAGTGACGCGAGCTATCTCGTACATTCGTACAACCTCATTAAAGGACCGCCCCGCCATGAAAGCAAGCACTCCAGAGGGCAAAAACAGCTATCTGAATCTGGCAAGTGTCATATGACAAACTATTTCCAGAATTCTGGAATACACTTGCTGAACTCTGCCCAATGTAGGCCTGTTTAAAAATTTGAAAGTTTTGCTTTGAACAACAAGAAGCTTTCAAAGAAAAACAGTTCTTGCAAGATGCGGGTCTCTGGTCAGCGTCAGGTTTTCGTTGGTACGGCTCTGTCATTTCGCATACCTGTTGTAGTTGCTGCATGCCTGGTTCAAAACTCTTGACCCATACGAAACAGGTTTTCTATGGCTGCTTTCTTGGCACAAAGCAGTCAAACTCTTGCACCTCCTGAGCAGCTGTCACCCCAGCACTCTACTTGAAACAACGTGCTCGCGGACTTGTGTGTTCGTCTCCAGACAGGTTAAGGCTTTGTTGTGTTTGACAGACCTGACGTGTGAGCACGTGACGATGCAGACATTGGTTGTGTGTGCAGCACCTGCTGGGTCACGAGCGACTAAACCGAAGCTGACCCTCCGTCCATTCAAGCGAAGCCGTTGGCCCTGCTTAATATTGCGAGGTGTTGAAATTGAAACAGCCCCTCACAAAGTTGCGTTTCTGCCGCACACCTCAGGAAACGGCAGCCGTCAGTCCAACCGGAAATTGAGACTACTGAGCACTACAATCGCCTCGTTCCAGACATTTTGGGAATGCCAAGATCCAAATGCGTCAAACCAGCCAAGACTTTACTTTTCTGGCATTCGAAAGCTGGCGCGAGCGGTATTTAAAATTTGCACCGATTGAAACGCAGTCTTCAACATGTTTTCGGCCGCACAACATCTCAAAGAGAATTCCAGAACAGCGCAGGTTTCCTTGCGCTCGCGATTACAATGATCGGAGCACTGCGTCATGTGTTGCTTTAATAAAAAATTCGACGAAATACATCAAGTTTACTAACTCTGTGCTGTGTCATTTTTGCTGTCGTAGCCGTAAGGCAATTGAAGCGACAAAGTGCTCCAAACAGCATCGCACACTCGTGCTGGAAATCAAGGCTTTTCTTTTTACATTAAGCCGTCTCGCTTACTGGATGAGAAGAAATTTGCTTCTTAACGTTTTCACTGGGATAGTTCTGCAGAAAATGACCCAAAAATAAAGTTTTTTTGTCCCAATTTTAACTTGAGGATCGCCGAGCGATGCAATTTGGGTGCGAAACAATTTGCGTGCTTCAGTGTTGAAGTATTTTTTGCTCTATTGTATGCGTTCTTGGCGTATCCCATGAAACCTTAATCTTGAGCAGTGCGGTTTTCATTGACTAGTAGCCCGTTTAAACTACTGTTGTGTGCTCTTGTGATTGTAGTGTTAACTTCATAGTAAAACCAGTTTACTGGAGAACAATGTAACTTATTGCATTTTTAGAGTTCCATTTACAAATGTGGTACGGTCGCAGCAAAATTGCTTTTTCACCATAGCAAACTGCTTTTCATCACTCTCAGACGGTGTTGGAAGAGGTGTAGTTATTTTCAGGCAGCACAAGTCAATGCTGTCAATGAACCATCAGGTAAATGCATGTAGACTTGTGGTTCGCAGTCGGAAGTTACTTTAACGGTGGTGGGTCGGCGTAAGGTATTTTATGGGGTAATTCTGGTCTTCAATCCAGGCGAACCTCCTTTTGACTGGTTGATTGTGTGACCCGCCCTCGCAAATTGAAATATGAAACACTATAAATCAGTTGTTTTATCAAAATTTCAGAATGTCAATTGTCAAGATCCCCGCACAAACGTAAAGCCCCCCTATTGAAAACTTTCTGGCAACGCTTCTGTGTGTGACGTCGTATGTGATAATTCAAGCATGGAAACCTCTGCACAATTTCTAAAAAACTTAAAATACGCAACCGCACTCATAATCAATGTGCTTTTATCGCAGATTTTCATATTTTGTCAGCACGACTGGCTGTAAAAGATACAGGTTTCTTTATGAAGCAAACCTGCAATAGAAATATGAGTTTGAGTAAACAAGATTGAAATTAATTTTCAACTAATGCCAGTAAGTTTTAAATCAACAAACATTCCGAAAATGTTCTCGTCACACCCATTCGTACACTCTTGGAAGCCTCTGGGTTCCAAATTTTGTGCGAGTAATAACTAACTGAAACTGCGCAATATTTTCAAGTTTTACTGCGCACACAACCATCAATTCATCAAGAACTTCCTCACTGCAAACGGCAACCGGGTACCTTACTTGTTACGGAAATGTTTTTTATCAAGCCATCAGTGAAAGACGGAGCTACACGCGTGTGCGGTATAACGAAACAAGGTTGATATGAAAATAAGCCTGCCTTATCGACAAGATCAGGCATTCGCCAAAATTTTGAAGATCTAGTTTGTTAAAAAAAATTAAAATGCAATAAAATAGTGATGGACCACTTGTATCTTGGCCCCCCTTGAATGGGAGTCCGTCCCCACGTCTCCCCAAATTCCGCCGCCCATAAACTGCGGTGCGTAAAATGCGTTTCAGTACCATCTTCAGCTATATAAAAAGATTTATATCTAAAACGTCCAGTCTTAGTAAATATCTTTTGTAGTAGTAGTAGTCTAAAGATTTTTTGCCTCACGGACCCCCAAAAAATCTGTTTTAAACCACATGGGAGCGGACCAGTGTGACGGGTAGTTTTAGGGCTACGCCTTTTACTTGTAAATTCAATCTCTCCATTTATACGAACGTATTTACGGAAATACCTGCCACAAAGTTGAAGTTTTTGTCAGTTTTGATCTGATTCTCACCTTTCGAACTTGATCCTTGTGGGGATTCACGGACTCAACTTTGACCTATAAAACATTTTGGCTTGGCAACAGTTGACTGATAAATTTATTTAGCTTCCAAGCATGAAGCGGCTGAACGCCACCAAAGACTTCTCATGATTTCCTGTAAGACCTATATTGAGTAAAAATTTGCGAAATATCGCGACTACTTGTAATTTAAACTTGTGGGTCATATGCAGGGCCCCATCATTTCCTTTACAGTTGGAGTTAGATTTCAATTCAGACTTCTAGTACTCGCTTCGCCCGGACGGTCAAAGCGAATACAATTTTTCAAAAAATTTTAAATGCAAGCTTTGAGCACTGCCAATTGCCGTTAATCAAAAGGTGTTGTTTGGTGCTTCAGTCTGAGCTAAGGTACATGTTTATGAGCCGTAAAAAGTTGAAAGCAACTGACGGGTCCCTTCTACTCACTTAATTTTCTCTTGTTACAGCGCAACGATGTTTACTTTGCTATATAATCCTTCGCTAGGCGTTGAAGCGTACAGGGAAACTTGGAACTAAACTTCTTGGGCCATAATTTGCTGCAGAAACATTTTGGTGAGCAACGAGTGGATTTTGTAGTGCTTGGTGGCGGTATATAGGGTTCTACCCTAGGCAGTTGCGTAGTCGGGAGCAACATCTTTTCCTCAAATATTTCAAAGCAGTAACAACGTTCTAGACCAGGGGCAACCTTTTGACGGTTACGCTGTATTTTTAGTGAAACTAACCACAAAAATTATTAACTGTCACGACTGCATATAGCAACACATGTTTTCTCAGTACGTTACCTCAACTCAGCTTTTGACTCTAAACAACTGATCCTAGGATATGCTGCCCAAATCTATCCTTGTAGGCAAATATGTAGAAAACAATCCTGTCTAGCCATCAAGCGAGCATTAATCCAGGGGTGGTACTTGTAGATATAACATTGTCGCCTTTTACTGATTTGACATTTGAGATTTTTTAGTCGCCAACGGAATCATTCGAAACGCGCGAGTTTTACTCTTGGTCCTGATCTGCAGCAAAGCGCCCTCTCTGGGAGCTTGTGTGTCATTCTTTGCTTTGCGCTGTGGAAGCAAAAAGAGTGTATTTTGTGTATAGCAGTACCAATAGTATCTGCTGCTTCTCACGCAAGATTCTTTGTAATACAGTTTGGGCCAAACTTTAAAAAAGTTTAAAGATCTATTTTTATCATGATGTTTTCATTCTTTATATTTTTCTCCTGGGCATGACACTGAACTGCAACTGGTGATGCGGTTGCATTACGGGAATTCTGCAGCTTTGGCAAGCTGGAATAGCTTACCGTGAAGCCACCATTAATCCCTGGTCCACTCTGGTCCGGAGTAATGACGCCTGACGGGGCTCAAGCTATAGACCAAGCTGTGTCGTTTACGGGCAGATAGCGTTCTTTAGCTATGCAAGGTAATCAGTCTAGGTATGGGAAGCCGATAGTGGAAAGATAAGTGGAAAGTGTTTCTCCACTCTAACAGTCACTTCAGCTGAATCTAGACCCATTTTCCATACCTTTGCTTGACACTGTCTAAACTCCGAACGAAAGGCACAGATTTCGAAGTCTGCTGATGACTGAGTAATTCGCTGAACCTAACCCTTGCCCTGGATCGACTTTCAAATTTTTTGAACGGTCATCCTCTCTACAGAACCGTCGCCAGAAATGGGGGGGTTTACGTTTGTTCAGGAGGGCTTGACATTCTGAAATTTGATAAAAACTCCACCGATTTATAGTGCTTCACAATTCAGTTTGGGTGATCGGAGCTTTGTTTGAGGGACTAAGCCCTCAAAAGCCCCCCTTGGCGACGGGACTGCCTCTATGATAGAGGTTCTGCTGCATACACGTGCTTTCATTCTGCTAAATACCATAGACCCAATGATATAAAAGAAGTCTAACATTTGTATTGGTTGCACTTCTTATTATTTTGAAATCTTTCATTTTCCTGTTAATTTATAAACGCAACTGAACCAGATTTTTTGTGTAAAACTGACAAAGTTTTTTTGCTGTTACTGCTTTTTAGCATCTCGGCCAAATGGCACGATTTGGCTGTCCAAAGGGAATAAGGACAAATTTCTTTCTATTACGGTTTTTAAAAAATGTTTTGTAACTCCACCGCATGCTGCACAAATTTTCACCGAAATAACCTCTTACGTTAAGCTGATGACATGTAAAAAAGGAAAAAAATTTTCCAACACTTCTACAAAGTTATCATTTTAATTGACCACAAACACCATGTTGATACTTCAGCGAGTGTTTGATATTCATGCAGGAGAAACGTCACAGTGTCGGTGGACAGGGTCGTAACCAGGAGAAGGCAACCGGGCAACTGCCCTGCGCCCGAAATTTTCAAAACACGTTTGGTTTTTAGGTACAACATCAAGTTATAACCATTTTACATCTCCGAAAATAATAGCTGGTTGCGGTCCTGTCGGTGGATAATGAAAAGTTTGGAAATGGTTATTTAAACTAGAGATGATAACCGACAAAAGCATGTAAGTAGGCTGTATTGAAATAATCTTAACAAGCAACAACGCAAAAAAAATAATTTACCTGAAATCTTACTGCACATAACCGGCCAAATGACTAATGGGATAGAGCGCGCACCACTTCAGCTGGCAGGCTGCGTTCGAATCCCAGTCTGGTTATAACGAGGACATACTTTCGGCCTGCCCAGCCTCGTGCTCGGCATTAAGTGATGGGTGGCTGGGTGCAGGGGCGTAACGAGGAGAGCAACGGGGCTCAATGCCTCGGGGGCCGAATCATTGGGAGGCGCCGAAAAGTTCCAACAATATCGCAAGCACTTTCTTCAAAACAACATATTTGCTCCCAAAAGACCTTAGGTTCGAACGTGGGGCGCCAAACCTGTTACTTGCACGGGCGCCATCTAACCTCGGTACGACCCTGGATGGGTGTAAGGGAAAGCTGCACGCGCCGTTTTGCTATCGGCTTGCCACCATGAAGTACAGCATCCACTGCAACTGTAGCCGCATGGCCTACGCAGCTTAGATTCATATTGCACGTACTAAACCCAACCACTTTCATCGTCAGTAAAAATCTATTGAACGGTATTGTGGTTTGCAGAAAAATAAATTACAGGTAATTAGCAAAAATGTTTATGTGGATACCAACATCTGATAAATTACACAGAGCTTCAACTTCATACATCAAGCGTTTTAAACTGCTTTTGTACAAAGTTTTAGTAAGACAATCAGATAAATGTTCAAGGCCGTCATATTGTTTTTTTGCTGACAAAGCCCCCCATTTCTTTCTGCCCCTCTATCCACTAAAACTTGGCGACGTCCCTGCTGACGTTTACCATAACCGCAACAAATATTAATAGCTTGTGCGTTGGCGTAGCCAAGAAGTCCATGCGTTGCAGGTCATCATGCACCCGCTGAGGTCACTGAAAAAGTTCTAATTTTTAGCTACTTTGTGCAAAGGTCATCTTGATGTCGCATCTTGATTTCTGGTTCATAACAGGATATGATATCAGCTGCAAGCATCAATAATTTTCGTAAGAAACAGTATTGCTGTAGCAGTGATGATTGTCAAGCAGTTGTTGGCTAAACGATTTATGATGAACTCTTAGAACAACGAAATAGGAGGAGCAATGTGACACGGAACACGAGAAAGTTGCTGATTGTGGGTACTGAACAAGTGGTTTCTTACCTGGAATCGTAACAATTTGAGAGGATGCCAATGGCCATTTTTTACAAAAAACTACATTAGTTATTACAAGTTAAGGTTCACGCCTCTTTTTTCTGATGTACAACATGTCACCAACTCAGACCAGTCGGAATCGTCACTACTAATCGTCAAAAGAACGAATCTCTAACACGCAAAATATCGTTTCTATAATGGTGAATGCCATTTCTGTAACTGAAAAGACAAACGCGCGAGTCATAAAACATATATTTGGGGAGTTGTTGCTACGCATGTCGTTAAAATTTGAGACCATTTGGAAAAAATTGGTCAAGATAAGAGACTATGTGATGACAACAAATTTTTAGGAATCGCCAAAAGAATATATGTCCAAAATCACTTTTCCATCCTGGGATTGAAGCTATGGGAAAAACAATACAGCAATAAATTGTGGTGTCTCCAATCGCTCGATGCAATGAGGTGACTCTTGTTCTTGAATCATTTCTTCGCTCAGAAATTTTGTTCTAAGCTCAATAGCAAACTAAACAATTTTGTTGCTCTTAATGCTTGGATAAGTTTCTGCGCAACGATACTGGCGCACGGACTGACAACTTCGTTTTATTCATGCCAACTAGGTTGCATTCGCGTTTGCTGTTAAGCAGGCTCTGGAATGATTAGCATAGGCTATGTTAAACGTCACCTGTGTTAATCTTGAACCTTTGCAATGAATGTTCTGAAAATATTGTCGTTGTGCTGATGTTCCTCCATTTCGAGTGTTCCATGATCTCTGCGTCCTCTTAAAGCTCTTGTATTCCACGAAATATCACCCTTTTTACTGTTGATCTATTGGCTTGTTTTCTTTCGCTTATGCTGACGTAAATAATCCAACAACTAGAAAATTCCTTTACCATTCTCTGTAAACCTAGTCAAAAACTAATATGCTCGTTCAGGACTAGCATTGTGCCTGTATGTTTTTCGAGGTCCCATTCGACGCATTCAGGGCCGGATTTATCTATAGGCTTAAGCCTAGGGCCTCAAGATCCAAGAGGCTTCCCAGCATACTGGGGTAGCCTACACACAGAGTCAATTGCCTTTCTTGGTACGAGATGTGTTCGATAAATGTTCGACAACAATTTATGTCGTAACTAGTAATGAAATTAGTTTTATTTACCGTCTAAATCAGATTTCATGGTGGTAACGCCAGTTTTCGAACGGATTTCCATGAATGTCAAATGATCAGTTGATCAAGCCGCATGCAGGCTATAGTGTCGACTGTCGTTACACTCACATCTCCGTTGGCTGTATTTTACTGAATCGTACCGATTGTTACGTGTGAATCAGGCGAAAGAACTTGTATTTGTTAGTTCTTGGTAGGCTACGCACCCCCCAGTGTTGCCAACCTTACGGTTTTTCAGCGAATTTGGGCTTGTTTTTCTGTGGAGTTGCGTTTTTTTTTGAAGACTTGCGGGTTGCTTGTTTTAATTGAAATTTGCTCGTTCTTTGTTCGTTCTTTCTTTGCGGATTGTTTTTTTTCAAATTCTGTGGCACTTTAGCTGTTTCAACTGACTGTTATAGACATATTGGGCATCTTTTTGTGAAATTTTGCTCATTTTGGGCTTGTTTTTGCGGATTTGGCTCCCTGTTTTTTTATTCAATTTTCCTGCTAATTTGTCGTTTCGTTTAAATTTCCATCCAACACATGTTGGACTTTTTCGATTAAATTACCTATTTTTGGCTTGTTTTTCAAATTTACTTGCCTGTTGTTGCAAAATAACCTGGCGTCACTGTCCTGGCCGAAGCTTAAGGTTATACTGCAGATATACGCGGTAGCGTGTGTGTAGGGTCAGGGGCGTAACGCGGTTAGATGGCGCCTGGGGCAAGAAGGAAGTTTGGCGCCCCCATGTTCGAACCTGAGGTCCTTCGGAAGCACATATACGGTATTGAAGAAAGGACTTGTGACATTGTTGGGACTTCTCGGCGTCCCCCGCAGCCATTCGGCGCCCACCGCAGTGATTTTGCGCCCCATAGTGATTCGGCGCCCGGGGAATTGTGCCCTCCTTGCTCCCCTCGTTACGTCCCTGGTGGGGCTAGCAGTACCCTACAATAAGAACATAGTAAAATCCAATATCATATAGCCTACCTTCTAATAACAGTGAGAGCGATTGATTAGTTATGCTGTCTTAAGATAACAAGGCGAGACTCTGGAACAAAAATTAATTCTGTTAGAGACAGGTTTAATTCTGAGAAGTTTGATCCAGAGTAAAATATCACTAAAGGCACTCCCGTTGCCACGGGTGACTGTTATGGGGTTATACAAAGCTCCAACAAGCCAAGCCCCCTAACAAAGCTCCAACAAGCCACCCCAAATTGAAATATGGAACACTATAAATTAGTGGAATTTTTGTCAAATTTGGATGTCAAGCCCCTCAGCGCAAACCTAAAGCCCCCTATTGACGACTTTCTGGCAACGGTTCTGACTGAAGGTCAAGGTTAACCACTAACAATATTACAGTGCCCATTCTGGACGGGAGAAGTACAGCAGTTTTGCTAGCGTTTTTATGGTTATGACGAAAAGCTCGTTTTTATACATTCGGATGTGGTTTGTTTCGATTTTTATTTTTTTCAACTACTACAACATTAATTAATCGCGAAGCGACGATAGCAATATTTATCAAGAACGACAGATAAAAACTAGATGTGAAACTTATGGAATAGGCTACGTGATGTTTTCGCTTGGTTCGCCTGTGGAAATTAAAAATCCTGTTCCCGCTAGTCAAATACGATTTTCAACACAATTCCGTGCCATTGAACGCTTTTGCGTCACAGGTAGCAACGGTCGCAATGATCGTGGGACACTTGGTAAGAATTTGGAAAATTTTTATTGAGCATTTTTGGAGAGTGTCGATATCGTCATTTTCGGCCCTGCGCAAAATCATTAACGCTTTTCCATGTTTCCCAACTAGTAATAGTGGGATAGGGGGACCTCACAAGGGGATTAGCCTAGGGCCTCGCGTTAGCTAAATCCGGCCCTGCACGCATTAGAAGTTTACGAAGCTTTTGATTGCTAATATTTTCTGTATTGAATAGTGCGCAAGATTTACAGTAGGTAAGCTACCTTACTGACTTGGGCAGTAGCGCACACAGGCATGAAGCCACCGTGTAAAATTTTGTTGTATATGCTATGTTAAAATAACTGTAAAATTTTTTATCACAAATTTCTCTTCTGCAAATATTTATTCTAACTTACAAATTCTTTGAAGCTAAACAAATTGAAACAGCGCATTGCATTGTAAAATATGGCATTACAAAATTTTAAACAGAACACCGTTGAAACAACGCGTTGCTTACCGGGCTAACTGGTGCTGGGTCATCATACTAGAACGAATACGTTCCAATTTTTAAATAAGCCGTTGTTCCATGGGATATAATGTTCGGTTGTTTAGAGTAGACCTAGGCCTATAAGCTAAGCAAGAAATTCTTTCTTTCATGCCCGCAGGCTAACGACGTCGACAATGATGTTGGACAGTGCAAAGTAGACGGTGTGCAGCAGTCAAAAGATAGGAAGTTTTCCTCCTCTTAGATTAAGTTGCATATAAGTTATTTACTGCAAGTATGCTCACATGCTTTCGGCAGGGAATCATCCAAAACAACGCTAAGAAGTGTGGGTGTTTTCGCATACTTTAGTCTCATTCACAAACGCTCCAGCGAGTTCCTAGTGTTGTTGGCACTTGGCAGCCTGCTCAGGTTTTCGTCTCGCTTCGCTGAAATCCAGGAACAATCGAAACATACAAAAAAATGCTGGTTGTTTTTTTTTCTTGACGACGGCACTGCGGCAGCAAGCGGGAGTGTGTGAACGCCAAGCGAAGACTAGCAGACCACATACCAGCCGTAACACCGATATCGTTCTTGCTTGCTGTCTAGACGTCGCGCGCTCGTAGAAACGTGCAGTGCGAAAACACACACATGCGCTAACAACGTCGAGTCGAGCCAGGCGTCATTGCTAAAGCTCCAGACCAGATGTGTTTGCCCTGCACTCTTGTCGAGATGGCTCGGCAGACTACGGTAGTGGAGAGCGCGGACTGTGGCTATACATTCTGGCACAGGTCACGAATTGCCAAAAGATGTTACTGTAAGGCCAGCGTGGTATGGCTAGCCTCACACTGTATTTGCAAAGATAGGTGGCAAACTAACGCTTGCGTTGTTTTAGGTTGTGCGAAGAAGCCCAGTAATGATGGCTTATCAAATCTTAGGCTAACAGTATTTCAAAGTTGTGCTAAAAGTTCATCATCGCAAGACTAGAGGTGAAGCTAGGGTACTGTGCAAGGAGCCTAATTTGAAACATTAATTTGTTTACCGCTGCTTTATGCACTTACTTTAGCAAGTTCAGAAGTGAATGAGAGTTTTTATACTGGGATATGTGGTAAATATAACTTGTGCAGAAAGAAGCCCAGAAAGTAAAGAAGATCAAAATTTCTGTTTGCAAAATAATGGTCTTGTTTTAAGTTGGAAACCTGTCTGTCAGTATTGTTTTTGTGTGCTTAGTTATGTCANTTGGTTTTGCTTACNGATTTGAAATGTCTTTACAGAACCTAATTGTTTTCAACTGCTCCAAGTGAGTNCAAGAAAAGAACCAGTTAATTTTAATCTCTCGAAGAAGTGGAGTAAATGAGGAAGAATAAACTCTTGATCACATCAATTTCAGCTCATTAATTTTTTTACCAAGATATTAAGCATCCACATTGTCCAACAATATGCTATTGATTTGTTATGGTGTGATTAAAAATACTCTCATGGGTTTGAAACACTAAGTACAAATGAATTTAAAGACAAAAAATATACTTACAATCATTGACTAAGTTAAGGGTACATTAAACTTAAGATTCATCTGTTTATCTTAGACTCCACTCACAATTTATGATTTTTTTGCCATCAGTTGTTTCTTTAAGGTACACTGCTTGCTTTTCTAATTTTTTTGTTTGCATTTGACTATTTTATTTCCTCCTTGTTTGTATATTTTCCTTTTTTTCCTTACATAGTACTTAGTATATGTTTGGGAAATAACCAAAATCTGCTGTTATTCCATGTGTGTAACTGTATGATTCAGACTGAGGATACTCTTGGTAACACATGTGCTCTGGTATAATGTCATCATTAAATTTAATCTGTAACTTTGTAAGTCCTGAAAAGGGCAAATTTTAGCCATTTTTTGGATTAAACACAACTGGCCATAACTTGGTAGCTGACAAAGGAAGAGAGCTGTTCAAATGTTCAAACCCTTTGAAGATTCGGAGAGTATTATACTTACGATTTTAAAAATTTGGGTTTGAAAATTTTTTGATGAGACAACACAACTAGGGTAGATCAAGAGTTTTTTTAGATGACGTCACCAGGGCTTGAGAAAAATTCAAGGAACAATTTATTTGTTTATTCTTCTAAAACAAACTAGGTGAAAATTTGCATCTTTAGAGCCTCTTATTGGCCTTCAAGGGCTAATGGTTGGCAAGTTATAGCCAAAAAATCATAATTAAATCCCAAGGGCATAAATCATTTTGTTGTTTTTAGGCCAGCATGGCCCAACTATTTTTGACCTACTGGCCATTTCACATACACGTGACGACTTGTGGGCCACTTCCAACAAAATGATCTATAATAGAACAGATCACAAGATTTAATATTGAAAAGGAAAGATAAGTTAGTACATCAATGAAATTGTTACACCACAATTTATTACAGATCTCTATCAGTGGGGTGCCCGTGTTCGAGGCTTCTGACGATATCATTCTTATATGTTAGAGGTAGCAAATCGGAGACTATCGTCTAGTGTTGTGTTTGCACTTCGATTTCTGGTTTTATATTTAGCATGCTTCATGGTAGAAAAGATTCTCTCATCCATTTATGTGCTTCCAAACATCACTTGCATTTTTATTGTGAAATCTTTAAGTTTGGGAAACCTATCTTTGCTGACTAATTTCCAGAAGCTCTCAACAATTTAGCCTTACACTGTTTAATATTGTACACTCTTATTACAAGGTGCTATGCTTGTTCTAACTAAAATAAGCTACTTGACACACACAATAGTCAACACTGAGAAAGCTCACTGCCCTTAAATTTTATCAGCCCATGTCCTTGCAGTTGGACCACATTGTTTTAAGCGATAACTTATCAACCACTAACGCTAGAAAGCAGATCAAGGGCTCTGACGATGCAATTTTTACCTAGTTTATTTTAAGAGAAAAAAACAGTAAAATTGCCACTTGAACTTTTTCTCAGGTCCCAATGATGTCCTCCAAAAAACCTTGACCTGCCCCAGTTCTTTTGCCTCCCCAAAAAGTTCAAACCCAAAACTTACAACTATTTAAAAAAAATCAAAACTACAAGACTTTCTACATCTTTTGAAGGTTTGAACAAATTTTTACTTTTATCTGTTGATGAGTTAATGGCCAGTTATGTGTGCCAGCCAAAATAGCCAAAATTTTGGCATTGACTTTTCAGGACCATCTTGTTAACCTAGTAATATTTAATTGATTGTATTTAGTGGTTTTGTTGCAGACATTTTGCAATGTGCAGGTTTTAAGAGTATGATCTTAGAGGAAGTGGATGCAGTCAGTGGGACCTATAAATTAAAATTACAAACTTCAAAAAACGTCCACCAAACGTTTCTTCTATTACAGAATTATCATGAGGGTATAAAATTATATATAAGATTTCGTTTTGCATGCAATTATGTGATAATGATAAAAACACATAAGTTATAGATATGTTTGTATATTTTCAAACTGAGTTTGTGATGTACAGAAATGTTTTGAAGCTGGAGATTTGTTTCTGTCTTTCAAGGCATTTGCACCAGAATTACTGAATGATGTTGATTGTTTTATTGTGATTCCTTATCCTGTGCCTGAGAAAATAAAATTGAAACCTTTCCAAAGAAGCTTTGCTTGCTCTAAAGTGATCATGGAGAATCGAGGACAACCTTACTCAGAAAGTCTGAAGAAGACTTTGAATTGTTACCAGCTGAGCAGTTTGGATAGTCTTAGTGGACCTAGTGGCTTATCTGCTCTTACTGCTAAATTATGGTTTAAGGTAAAAATGCAATTTGTTTTTCAATATAAATGCTGCTTAACTATGCTCGTGCTTTGTAAATCCATTTTACAAATGACCTTGTTCAACATGTATGTTGCTGATTTTTGTGCATAGCAAAACAAACTGCTTTGTATTATCTCAAATAAAAAACAAGTTTAGTTTTAATTGCTGTTGCTATTTTTCTTCATGTAAACCTAAGGAAAAGGCTTAGCTCATACAAACGTTATTGCTTGCATATATACATTTGTGTATAACAAAATCCTTGTGATATAATGATAAAATTGGATTGAAATTACTTTGTACCTGGTTACCATTATCTGTGTGTGTTTTCTATAAAAGTTGACCAATATGTATATGTAAATGCTCTAACAACCTTGATCTGTATTCTATTTTGTTTTGATGTATGTTTTAATATTTTATGTGGAAATTTTGATAAATGTGCTTGTTTTCTGAGTGATTCCCTGTTTGCTTGCTAGCGGAATCAGCTTTCATCTTATGAACTGTTCTAAATACAAAGTCAAGTGCCATTACGTTTTGTGTAAAAGTGGTTCCCGGCAAATATAAAGCAGAAACACTTTCATTGATGTAAAAAATACAGTGAACAACCTTGCTTGTGCCTTACCTCTGTTATTTGGCCAGCAGAAGCAATAAGCATTTTTGACTGCTTTTCAGGACAATAAGCAAGCACCTCCCATTCCACCTCCACCATTAATACAAATTCCGCTTCTCATGCCAAATGACACTTCGACTCAAAGATCTGAAACACTTATAGCTGGCCATGCTATTGCGTGTTTTGTAGTAGGTGGCGAAAAGCGTCTTTGTCTGCCTCAGGTAAGTTATTCTTTCTCAGGTCTTGCTTAGTTTCTTCACAGATGAGGTGTGCAATTGCTGACTGTAGCTAAGTGTTGACCTAACTAGCAACCAGCTGGTTATATTAGGTATCCTAGGAAGATGCAAATATGATTTTTATTGTAATTCTATTCTGTGCGTTTACTTGTTTATCTTATCTTGTTTATTATTGTGTTTTTTTATGGGGGTTTGCTTCTTGAATAAATTGAATGAATGAATGAAGGGTGGTTGTGATTACGTTGTGGTGTATGCACCAATGCTTTATTATAGTCTCGAAATTATCTCGAACAGTTAGCAAGGATTTACTGATTTTTACAGGTTAAAATTTTATCCTGGATAAGCTTCGGCATTGCAGTTGATTTTACTCAAATATCTGTTGATTAGACGCCTCGTATATGTTGAAAGTTATCGACGATGAATTGAGACACCTTGAAACTGGTATTGCTTTTGATGTGCGTTTTATTAATTAATTTACTTTCAGATAATAAACATTGTTCTTCGAGACTTCGACCTTACTGAAATAAACAGAGCATGTTCGGAGCTGCACATCTACTGCAGTAGATGCTCACCAGATCAGCTGGAAATCCTGAAAGTCATTGGCGTGCTGCCTTTTAATACAACCGAATGCGGATTGATAACTAAAACTGATGCTGAGCGCCTCGTTTCCACTCTCGGCGTCGAATTCCATCTCAATACAAGATACAGCATAAAGGTGCGCGTTTCATGGTGGCAATTCGCCATCGTCGTGCGGCGAGATGATAATAAACATCTCATAAAATATTAGTGTTGGCTCTAACCAATTTTAATAGTCTCGTAAAAAATAATTGATGTGAGGAGGTCCGCATGCACTGCAGCATTAGCGATCGTACGACTGATGCGCAGTTGGCAATTGTTTGTTTTTAGACTTGGGTGTTTGTTTGTCTGTCCAGTTCCCATGGACAACACAGGCGTGCACACATTGCGATTCTAAAATACAGCAGATGTTTATTGAACTCGGTTGATGTTTCGATTTGCTACAACCAACCAATCAGCACGTTACTCGAACTGAATCACTGAGTGATTTGAACCGCGCTTTCTGTTTTCGTTAGGAGGACGTCAAAGGGGTTCCAGTATATCACGAATGCTTCGGGCGAGGCGATGGCATATTTTACTCGGATCTGTACACTTCCCCCGACGCTCCGTGCATCGCCTGCGCCGACTGCAAGATATGTCTGTCGCCGTCTCGTTTTGTGGGGCACTCGCACAGGTAGGTTTTGCTGGCGCTGCGGGAGTTTCTTTCTGGCATGAAAAAAACAAAATGGACGTCGTTGCATAACTGCGTGCGACTTTGATCAGGGGCTTGGAAAAGCACACATGTCACTGGGGCTTCGATCCGGAAAATTGGCGCAACTATTTGCTTTTGCCGAAAGACACCGAGAAGAACAAAGTCAAAGACTTGGAAGAAACCATGGACTCCCTAAAGTCAAGATTCAGTTACGGGGGAGTGTCACCAAACAAGACGCCACCCATTTCACCGGGGATCAAACGCAGACAAGTGAGTGATTTGACGTTTTCGTGTGTTCAATGTCTATGATAGTTGGCTGCTTGCCCTTAATAGGACGTTCGATGCAGGCACATCTTTCGCAAGCGGAAAAAGCGATTGTCTTAGTTAGATCATGTCAGTGGTGATGTTCGCGGGTATGACATACCATTGTGAATTCCTGGCTATTGACTGGGCTGTCGCACACATGCTTGCGCGGTTTTGACTGACGCATGTCTGGCTTTGTCTGACCGCAGTTTTACAATGCTTGCGAAATCGCAGGTCAGGTATCTTGTTTTGCCGGTTCATCATGAAACTTTCGCCCATAGTTTCCCTTGCTGGCTTTGATTTGTAGCCGCGTAAACGGTGCAAAACGTTTTTGCGAGATAAAATCCGTTTTATGTTTAACAATTCCGTGCGGCTGCAGTTTCAAAATAGTGAAATATTGACGGATCCCACGAATGTTAAGATTTCCATCTTTAACACGTGCATTTATGCCTCACAGCTCAGGCATGGCCGCGCATGCGTTTTCGCCGAAAAGTTACATTCCATCAAAAAGCCAATACTTGTGCCAGTTTGAGACGCGGCATGTTCCAGCAAGCGGAGCTAAAGCGATTCATCACTGACCACTAAATCCTCCAATCCAGCTTGCTTGTCGCGACGAGCGACCTGAATCGACGACCGATCTCACATTGCAGGCGATCTTTCACGATTAAAGTCTGCTCGAGCTGCCTTCTGCCACAGTCCTCACACATCGCAAACCTATTGTTTACTATGCGCTGCCGTGTTTCTGTTCCCGTTGCGCGCGGTGGTAATTGGGCCAAAAGCTGACTCGCGGTAAACAAGCAGTGCGGCCTCTTACCGTGCAAGCAACAACGCAAGTCCGGCGCTCAATCCTCTTTAATTATTGCCTAGTGACGCGCATCACAGTGCCCACGTTAGGTAGCCCTGCAACGATTTACCGCGTACTTCAGGGTCCAGACGAAGCGCTTGCAAGTGCAAACTCATTTGAGAGGCGCAGTGCTTCGGAATTTCGCTGTCCTGACCCTCGGCTGGCTTGTCGATATCTATCGGGACTACGGGGTTTGAGCCGGACGTATCTGCACAGCGCAATGGCGCATTTCACGGCTCTTAACATCAATTGAAAACAAGAAGTGCCTCTGGGGAGCGTCGACTCACCTCTCCTCATTAAAGAAACCACTCCGCTACGCTGTAGACGTCTGGCTTGTTTGGGCGTCTCGTTGGTTTGCCGTACAGCTTGCCATGCTTCGCATTACGTCGTCTTTCGTTAGGCTCACTGGGGCGGAAACGTTTGCTGTGGCAGCTTCTGCCGTGTGTTGTCGAACTTCCGGGTAACTTGGCAACGCTAAAATCTATCGGCGAAAAGTCAGACGCAACGCGTTGTTGCTTTTGCTTTACGTCAGTAGGGCGTCCACAACAAGCTCCACTGTTCACGTTATTTCCGAGCAGGTCGATGCAACTGCGAAGTTTGCATTTTAGTTGTAGGCCGAAAGCGCTTGAGGGTGAAGTACTTCGAATCAGCGACAGTTTGTTTTGCCCACGTCAGCGCGCGTGTTTGTCTGTAACGCACCGTTTTCCAAGTACGACAACTATTTAGCTGAGCCACCCGCGTACGTTTGCTCGAGATGGCGCAAGCAGTTTCACACTGGTTGTGTATTATCTTTCGGCATCCGACGGCGCGCGAGGGCATCGGGCCGCACGCTGAACTGGTTTGAACTTGTTTGCGATGGTCGCGTAGCCTGAAGTGCACGCCAGTTTTTCGAATACGGCCCAGCGCCATTTTCTCATAACTTATTCATCACCTGACTATTCGCTCTGACAGCTTTCAGCAGGTCTGCTGTGCCGCAGGGTTCTGCCTGTCGTTTGATAACTTTCTGCCAGCCTTCAGGTGGTTCTAATGTATAATGCTGTCGTGTCAACGTATGCTTTGGACACGCTCGTGACTACGGTGCGGCAGCCATTGCTGCAAACTCCTTCCATGTCTCACGTCGTCAAGCAATGTAGTTCGGATTGAACTGTGAAATTAGCAAATGCGACGGTGGGAATTGTTCAATTTAGCTAGTTTGGGCGGCAAGCGCTCTATCGATTGGTTGAGCGTCGTACTTGCTCAAGCCCAATGCGATCAATGCGCCCTGTCGCACGACGCGGTGGCATCGCGTTTTGCCCAAACAATGTCCGTCTGGTCAGAAACGCTCGACGAAACTCACGATATTCCTATTGTCGCCAGGTGATGTTTGCCGTCACGAGCCTTCAGACGAGGCAAGGTGCGCGACGACCCTTCGATCGATAAAAATTCGATTAGCGCATGGCAGGCGTTGTTATGTGAATGACTGTGACGCAGTGCGAAGATCGAAGCCACACACCTGATCATGGCAGTGTGCACCGCATCACGTCACACGACGACGCGGTCGAATACCGGTTTTCGCATAGCTGCGAACACGCTCGCAGCAACGCCCGCCGAGGCAAGACGCTGATCAACCATTCGTAACATTTGAAGGATGTTTGTCTCTCTTCTGCTGCGAATCGGAGTGTCTGTTGTGTTATTTTCGTAGAAGCCGCAACGCTTAAGGCGCGCGACGGAGCGTTTCCACTCCAGCCAGTCTGTCATTTCTACCACAAAACGCTGTTTTGCGTAGTAGTGTGTAGGTCATTAATCGTGCCGGGCTTGTTTGCGAAATCCCCATCGCAAAAATAGCGCTCAGGCGTAGACTCTGCTGGGCAACGTTTGTTGGTGCTGCTACAAAGTGCCCTAATGCCTACTTCGCACGCAAAACGGCTTTCGTGACGGCCTGGCTTGACATCCCGTGAATTTTCTCGGGATCGTCGCCGTTGGGCTTGCGCTTGGAAGGCACGCAAGCTTGGGTCTGATCTCAGGTCGTTGTGGTCACTGATCTGGATTGCGGTACACGAAAACGGCCAGCGCGGTTCACATTCCGATTCATTGTCACTGTCGCACGATGGGCTGTCTGCGCCTGCTGCCCACGAAATCCACATGGACGGAGACATTTAGATTCCTCGAGTTTCGTCTCGTGACGTTTATCCTACGGATTAATCCGGCGGTTTTGTCTTCGCCTGCCTTAGTCGCATCGCACCAAGATCCGTTGTTATCCTAACGCGTTTGGCAGTAGCTCGTGGCATTACGCGCAAGGACGTCCATCCTCGGCATCTAGCGCAGCGATTGTTTGCAGAGGTTGACTCTTTGCTGGTGCGCCTCTTTTCGAAACTCCCGGCAGTTTTACGGCGACGAGTCATGAGCGGGGGGGTAGCGCGTCACGGCGAATTTCCTTTCCATGTGCTGCTGCAACGCCCGCAGCCCATGCAGCAGCAGCAAGTTAACCCGGATTGCTACCGCGCTTTGCCGACAGACTTGTTCACGACAGTTTGCGTATTGTTTGCAGCGTTCCTCGTCTCTGCCTGGATGTTTTGTCTGTTCGGCGTAAATACTATCGCTTCAACCCCGTGTGGGTTCAACGCGGGCTTCCGCTTTTGCATCTGGTGATTCTGCGCGGAACATGATCCTGCAGCGAAAAATTTTTGGCTGAATAAATCTGATCACAATCCTGTAGGCACCTGCGTTTACGGGGTTGGATGCTTCGCAAACACACGAATGCTATTTTACACGAATGCTACTTGATTCCCAAGTCTTCGCGAAAAAACATCCGCTTCAGTCGTGCCTCTAGCTCGCCATTCTTTTGATTTACGCATCCATTTCGAAGCGTCGCTTCAGCGGCGGTGGTTCGACCTTACGGAAAGGAATTAATCGCTTTATTGGTTTATGCCGTGTGTGCTTTTGCCTTCGCTACAAGACGCCGTGTGCGTCCATCGCTTAAAGAACGGTCAGATTGGGATCCGTGTTTTGTGCGGCAACGCCCTCCGTTATAAATTACGAAATGCTGGTTAAGGCACATTTAAGTTTTTTTTGCAAAACTGGTAGCGTGTGCTTAGCGCGGACGGTCTTTTACTCCTATGGGAAAAGTAGTTTCGCCCGAGCATGACAACTGTTGCACTTTTTCTCAACCATGTCTGCTTCGAACGAGTTTTCTCGAGCGCATTTCCCGCAAGCAAGTTATGTGTTTCGGTAGATGTCGTTCAAATTCCGGATTTTGAGTGCACAAGCAGCCATACTTTGATTTAGGTACCGTGCGCAAGAAGTATGCTAACTGCTTTTTCGCAGACTTCAGTCAGAATCGTTTCTGAATTTTTCGCTGTGTACGTTTACCCAATGTGCGTCTGGCAGATGCTTTAGTTAAGTAGTTCTCAACCTTTTTTGTGATTACCCTTCGGACAGTATTTTTTCTGTCAAGTACCCTTTGACTGTAATCATGAGCACAATAATTAGAAATGTATATATAATTATTGTGCTTTAAAATTCCACTGAAGACATGTAAAAAATTCCACTGAAGACACGTAAAAAGTCCAGTGCCCCTTGGAGCACCTTTGTGTATCCCAAGGGGTACGCGTACCCCCATTTGAGAACCACTGCTTTAGTTATCTGACGCTATTTCGTCTCGTATGGACGACAGTCATTTCACTCCTAAGGGAACAGCGTTCTGGTTGGGATTTAGCTGTGGCATGTTGTAGAGTTGTGGGTGGACATCGTTTTACAACATGTTTTGTCAGTCTGCTTACCTGAAAGCCCATTGTACCTTTAAACTTGGAGAGACTCCATAGGCTGAAAACTAAAAAAATTAATTATTTAAATTTCGTGACAAGACACCTCGTTTCAAGGCTCGTGATCCTTTTTAAAGAAGCAAACACATGTCATCTTGCGTTTGCACTGAACCGAAACGCATTAGCAACAGTTGTAAATCTTGTGCTTTTTGCCTGAGTTTGTGAGTTTCTAGCTCGAGTGCCTGTTGTCTATTCTCACTTGTTGTTATTTGCTTCTAAGTAACCGAGTTTCATGTTGTCTTTGTAGAATTAGAGACAGAGAATGGGTGATTTTTCCATTTTTTGCTATCTTTCCATGTGTATTTGTTGCGCAGCACCTGGCACGTCAAGCCGCTAAAATGACAATGTGTTTTTGTAGGGCCTGCCAGAATTCCAACAGCCTTGTTTTTATCCTCTGAAGGAGAGAATGCTGTGAAATCAAGTCGTGTGCCGTTGCTTGCACAGTGCATTCTCGCTTTATCGGCAAACCTGCATTTTGCCGGTATTTGGATGTTTCATCTTTATGTAGCCAATTCTTCGCCTTGCACACCCATCGCCGCGCCACCCGTGCGCACATGTCAAAGAACACACGCGCTGCACTGTGGCTCCGGCTTGTTAACGATCGAGCAAACGTTGGCACGCCGTCACTGTAATAGGAAAAGAGGATAAGCGCAGACCAAAGCGCCCTTCAAATAAGTAACCAGTCACTCGAAACAAGCGTTTTCTTATTGAAAGGCGAGGCGCGCTCGTAGAAGACTCGACGCCGCTTTTTAGACCGTCGACAGCCAGTCAATTGACGGAGCGTCGCCGAACGACGGATTTGCGGTCGATTCGCTATGCCGAGTTCGCCAGTCTAGCCTATTTGTTTTGCGCGCCGGTGTGTGCGACGAATGCCGGGGTGCGTGTGTGCCTTCCACGCCCCGTCGCCGTTGGTCGTGGAGAAGCGGGTCTTGACAGCATTATCTTTTGAGCCGAGGTCGCGCGAGGCGCTGGGTTCGTCGGTTCGGTTTCACTCGTCAATTTCTTGGGCACCATGCGCGCCGCGCTGGATATGCTCGAGTGCGCTTTCGAGATCCGGACGATCTTTCCGACTCCAACCGCACGCTGCCCTTGCACAACCTCAGCGGCAGCCCCGAACAGAACAAAAACGTGTCTCACTGTTGCAGGCAGGAAGCCGTTCAGGCTCGCCGTCGCGGTGACTGACCGGATCTCTTGACCCTTGCCAAGTCGGTCATTAGAGTGAATTGCCACGCTGAAGGCTTGCAGGGGGGTGCGTTCGTGATCGCTTTTTGGCCTGGTCAAAGTTCGGCAGATTTGCTAGGCCCCTTGGTTTCGTTCTCTGCGCTTTGTTGCAGTTAGCATCTTGTTACCTTAAACTGCTATTGAAAATTACCCGTGGTATCTCATTTTGCTGATCGTCACCACGAAGCGGGCTTACAATCAACCTATGTAATGGAGCAGGCACAGAGTTTTGACTCATCAATAGATTACGAAATAACAGTTAGATGTTTTCTTTGAAGTAAGTGCTCTAACCTGGTTAATATGAGCAAACCACAAAGAACGTAATGCCTATCGTTGTCGTGGTGTGGTGAGAAACCTGTCGGTTTTTCAGTGTCTTCCGTATGTTTTACGTAATCGCCATCCGGCCTCAACCGGTAATACAAAAATAGTTATTCTCGTGAAATCTTGTGGTCTTGCCTGAGCAAGCATTGTCAAGCAGTATCGGATTAATAAAACATGGATAGTCTTGATGCGTTAGGGTTTGTCACAACGAGACATTCATCAGCTTGATTCTGCCGGATTTAGTCGCACCGAGATTACTTGCAAATGACGCGGTTGAAACGCCTCGTCATCTTAATCACGTACGTCTTGCTCATGCCTGGAACTTGTTGCGAAATCTCGGTCAAAAACGCTACGTACTTGCAGCGCTTGAATGGTTTCTTCCGTCGCAGTTGCATCGCACTGTTCAAAAGCCCGTGCCCGGCTAACATTACTATCTCCAGCATTTATTAGTCTTTATACCTGCTTTTTTTCACTGAGACATTTCGGTCATTTGTCTCATAATAATATTGAAAATCGCCGTTGCAATATTCACACTGTACATTTCCGGTCATTATGAACGAAATGACTTAATTTTTTTCGGCCATGTAAAAAATTTCGGTCTGTGATCGAAAAAAGCTTAGCTCTGTACTAAATTCGTTCAGCAGCTGCGGTTCTTCACGCGAAACAACGGTCCTGTGCCACGGTAGGACGCAAGCTTCGTGCTGATCTCTGCGGACTATTGTTGCGCTGTTAAAATTTCAGCTTCGATCCGATTCTTGGGTTGGTCAGTCTTATTGTTTGTTGCTGTTACTTTATGCGCTTGTCTGCGCCGGTGGTCCGTTTGTCCGTGATTGGCTAGTGGCAAGAGATTAAATACCCGTAACCGGCGACATCTTGACGACGTGGCGATTTCGCTTACTTAAATGACGCGAAGTAATTCGAGCGTATCGAAACAAGCTGATTGTTTGTGACGTTGATCTGATAGCCGCTTGCCTTTTTCCAACAGGAATCGGAACAGGAGCTTCCGCAGGCAAAGAAGTTCAAGGAGGAGAAGCTCGACGACTTGGCCTACTTGTCTTCTCTGGGTGTGCCGCCTTTCTGCTACGGACGTGAGTTGAACATGCATGGCGAAAATACATTTATATCTTGTGTCCGTGTAAGAGCGTCGGAAGATTTAAAAAATTTCCTTAACCTATTTGGGCACAGGTTTTAAAAAAGGTTCTGTGAGCACGCGTCTTGCATTAATCGCCCACTGTGAGGCTGTGTCATCGGATGTACCTGTGCTTCACAGTAAACCGTCTTTCTCAGCTTCTAGCAAGTTTTTGAATCTAACAAACGACGATCCATTCCAACAGCAGGCTGTCACGGGGTTTTGACAGACACGGCTATATCGCTGTTGTTGTGGAACGTCGGGATTGGATTAAGGATATATCGACACGACTCTCAACCCGGTGTTGCTGCTTTGCAATCTGCCGCAAGCGTTAAAACACCTCTTCCTCTTTCCAGTGCCGCTCGGCATTCGGCCATCTGCGTTCAGGCCATGGACTGCTGGGATCGCTGCCAGTCTCGCTCATCTTCCGGAGTTTCGCACGGTGCACGACGATGCGCTGCTGAAAGCACTCGCGCCGATCGCAAACGACAGGTGCGCTTTCTGCAGCGTCTTGTGATTAATCTGAAATACCGTGAACTCAGCTCGCGATCGCGAGCTTGTTTTCTTTCGCATTTTCGCCAGCGTGGGTCACGCAGTGCTTTGATACCTGGTCGTGCCGTGTTTTGCGGTCTTGTGCGGAACTTGTTGCGGTCTGTAACGAGACCACATCGGTACAAGGGCCATGACGTATTGCTCGTTTAACAGTGGCTTCCTTGTACCTGCGTTGCCGTTGTGGTTATTATTACACCAGCAGACCGCACTAGTCTGTCTTGTTTCGGTGACATGCTGGGTCGATTTTTTTGACGCAATTTTGTATTTAAAGTGTGGCCATTGTATGACCAACACTGTGTGAACGTAGTCTTAACACCGGTGTCCCATTGGTTAATACGCTGTTACGCTTTTTAACTGTAGGATCGTTGCAGGTTGTCTTCTACTTGTTTCGCTAAGGTTTTAATCGACAAATGCTGTGCGGGCCTCTTGAAAACGCCTTCGGCGATTTCCACCTAACGAGTGCCTACGAGTGTAGCAACTTCATAGGCGTTTTTGGTCAGTTTGGCAGTATATCTGCCTGGTTCTCAAACACCGCTGTTTCCTCGAGTTGCAATGTTTTGTCTACTGTAACAGACACGTTTCGACCGGGCCTGACCAAAGTCGTGTGTGTTTCAGACGGTTGTTTCCGGGTTATCTGCAGTTCGGATCATCCTCCTTGTTGCCGAACATTGAACCAAGCATCCTCGGGTAAGGAGTTCTGGTGCATTCAGTTTTCTTTCCTCAAAGTTAATATCCTATAATCAGCATAGCTCGCCATTTGTTGACTGATAAACCAAGGCGATGCGTTTATTGCAGAATGGGCAAAGAAATGTTAATTCTCCGAACAGTTTCGCTGCATAGTTCTGAAAAATCTGAACAGTTTCGCGATTTTGGTGTAAAATAACGGCAGTCTACCTCGGTTCGTGGCGAACGCTTGTGTGTTTGCCCATGTTCTTGAACGCGCGTGCTCTGCCGAGTCATCTCAGTCTACTGTTTTGTTGCATTCTCCGATATTTCTGAACTGCCAGTGTGCCGCAGTGCCTGCACCTCCCGCCGCTTTAATGAACAAACAAGCGCAGTCGCCGCAGCTCTCTGAAAGCACCTGCTCGCTGTTGATGTATTACTAAGGTTCGGTTAACTTCCTTGTTTGGTGCAAGAGACGTTTCCCGCGAACCAAGAAAAGTGAAAAATGTCTTTTGGGACGGTTACATTTTTCCAAAACCATCTCGAGCATAAAAGCGGTTTTTCAGTGTGTGCCGACTCGTTGCAGCAACTTGTCAACTGCCACCGCTAAGGAAAAAGTTGCTTCCAGTCCGAAGGTGGCCGATTCTGAATATTCGAGGCGATCTTCGGACTCCGGTTGTCAAAGTAAGAAGTCTTGTCAAGATTCAAGCGAAAGATGTCACGGCATGTCGTCTGTCAGCCCCACCCGTTCCACGGAAGGTAAGCTTCGTAAAACACATTCCTACTATGATTCGGAAAGCAATTGACATGCAAAGAGGAAGTTCGACGGGAGAGTTAGAACGAAATAAATGATTTTTAAATGAAGTTTGAGACTGATTTTTGATGGAACGTTATCAGCGCCGCGTTGTCAGGTTTGACGCTGATACCGAACAAAAGGCAGCATTGCTGTGCTGGTTGGCCTTAACCATTGCGCGCTATGTTTTGTGTTTGTCGAACGGAGACACTTAATCAGCGGTGATGTTATTTTCGACGTCGCTGTCTGGCCAGAGCGTAAATAAAAACAGTTTGCCGGCACGCAGGTCCAGCGCGCGAGCTCGACAACAAGAAAGCGAGCGCGACGCCCTCGCGGTGGCGCAGCAGCGACACCTCGCCGCGAAACAGTCCCAACCGACCTTCCTCACATGCCGGTTCGCCGCGAAAGCACATCAAGACCGATGCGGATCGCGCGCGATTGCACGCCGCGAAGCAGGAACCGACCGCGAACGCTCGCGACGAAAACGGGTCGCGTCAGAAATCGCCCGCTCTCTCGGACGACGCTCTGAGCGTCGACAAGACTGTTTCGCCCCTTCTGGCGATGAGCAAAGCGGTTGCCGCCGCGTCGGCCATGCTCGAACTGTCCACGTCCGCCGCTGAAAATCGTCGCGCGCTTCGCGACGAGAAAGTCGCGACGCCAGGTGTTGCGGATCTCTCGCGACGGTCGTCGCATCGTCAAGATGCGCCGAAATCCCCGGACCAGATAAAGCCCGAACCGCCTCTCCTTCAAGTTATTCCGCTCAGCGAGACGCACGAGCACTATAAGTGGTCGCTGGGCCCGTCGTCGCACATTATCAGCGCGTCCGGGACCCACGAGCTGCAGCAGGTTGGTGTTTTGGCGCTTGCCCCGTTTTTGTTGCACTGCTATCGTTTCTTTAGGGAATCTGTCGTTTTACTTGGTCTCGTAATGCGTGGAAGGTCCAAACGGACGGTAGTGGATAATGACTTTAATAATGAATTTCTTGTCGAACAGCTGGCCATATTCGCTGTTTATACCTGCAGCACATTTCCCTTTGAAAGCGCTACCTTGGGTCTAACCTCATTCGTTCTTTTTCGTTGTTTTTTTTGCGATCATGAGACACTTCCTTCCCACCGAAGACGAAATAGTTATAGTTGAAAAAGCCACGCGGTTGCTTTTTGCCGTTAAATGGTTGCTTCGTTGTTGTCAAACAATTTTACTGGTTCCACCACCGTCATTGGGTTTTTAGCTGTAGCGCATTTGGGGTCAAGTTAAAAATCAGTTGGCACAGCGTATTTGCATGTGAGGGCAAGATGACGTTCCGCGTAGAATGGTCACTGGTGGTGCAGCGGTCAATTTAGCGCAAAGAAAAACGATTGTTATTTGCGTGCTTTTCAATTCTTCGACAAAAAGAAGATCTCGTATCTTTCAGTTCAATTCGATGCTTGAGGCGGCGTCGGTGCAAGGCAAGGCCAAGCAACAGATGCTGTACGACCTGGTCAAGATGAAGTCGCGCTACGAGGAGCGCCTCGATATTCAGGAACGCGTCAAGAAGGACTTGGAGGCGGTAAGTGGCGGTTGGTCTGCACAGACGCTTGTCCAGGTTTCCATAAGAAATTTAAGAACCAGAGTCTTATTTTTCAAAGTGTGTCGAGGTGCTCACAACCTCCAGTGTGACGTTGCTTATTTTTTTGTTATTGCCCACCAGCCTCTCCAGCGCCCTCATCTTTAACGGAGGGGCAGCAGGCCGGAAATGACGTACCGCAATATAGGGGACGGACAAGCAAACAAAATCAATAAGAAAACTAAAGCGAAACAAACGAAGATAATGTTTTTTTTAAGTAGTAGTTCAAATTGTGTGCATTTTATGCAGAACAAACAACATACAGGTTTTTGTGCGTAAGGGGGCAATCAAAAGGAACAGCTATGGGGGAATATTTTGGGCCGCAAAGTGCACGAGCGACGTGCTTTGTCCTTCGTCGAAGCTGAACGACTAGAAAACACGTTGCGCGTTTTTGCTAGATCGTCTGGTCACGTGCGTCTGCTTAAATTTTTGAAGGAATGCGAACGCGTGAAAGCCTCGAAGAAGCAGCAGCTGAAAGAAGCAGCCGACGTGCGACAGGAAATGCAACAAGAGATGGAAAGGATGAGGTGAGCGGATGCTCGCGAAGCTGGTCACGTGATGTTAGCTTCGAATCAGTCGCAGCAAACATTGCGAAATGGAACGGACTTCCGTAATGATGGTAATGTGAAGAAGCAAGAACTTTTCCACATCACCATGCGAAAAGTTTGTGAAAAAGATCTGCAAACACGTGGCGTTTCAAAATGCGACTGAAGCATTTTCTTGACAACGATCAGTACCGTGCTTGTAATGAGAGCTTAGCTCTACACTCCTGCTGTTTTTTCTCTTTGTATCTCATTTCGACGCCAGACAATTACAAGGAAAGTCCTTCTTAAAGAGTAAAACAACCTTTAAAAGATGAACCTCTGAGCCCAGTTCTAACTTTTCGGGGCTTTAATCAGGTGGTTCACCAATGACGTGTTTGGCTGACGAATTACCACCTGAGCGACTTGATTCCTTCGTCTGTCAACCCAAACAAAGGAACGAATGAAGTCAGATGTACTCGTGTCGTGGCCAAGTCATGACACTGCGCGCGTCTTTCTTGCTTTGCGGAATCGCAGGTTGCAAATAGCGTCGTCGATTTTAAAGATCGCTTTTTTTGGCGCAGAGCGGAACACTGTCGCAAAATTGAGGATTTGCACGACAAGCTCGCATGCCTGGAACGACAGCTGGAAAAAGCGTCCAGTCCGTCCAGCAGTCCTTCTGCCGACGTCACCGACGCACAACAGGTGACTTGCTTGTCAGTCGGTAGATCTTCGATTTTCAATCGTAGTTGCGCTTTACGCTCAACGCTAACGCATCGGTGTTGTGAGGTGTTCGTCTGTGACAAAGCTGTTGAGCGCGCAACGCAGCAGCAGAAAAGGCGTATTTATTGAGTTTGCCAAACGTCGTTTACCTGCAATGTAAGATCAAGTATAGATCCGACTAAAGGAGATGTTGCTGTGCTGGCCGTCAGCATTGCCGCGCGCCAGGATCGTAGCGAAAGCTGAAGGTTTTAGCGTTTTTATGTAAACTAAAGCGAATATAAGGTGGTCTTTAATCGCCTACTTAAAATTGCCGCTCTGCTCCCGCTTAGTCCAGAAAACAATAGCAGCGTTTTGACCTTAAATCCGGACAAATCACTGCTTCCGACCGTAATGGCAGTTTTCGTCTTGGCAGCGCTGACTTGATTACCTCAAAACTTTCGTGCACATGGAAAAGGGCCTGGCCTTGAAATAGTTTGCCCTATTGCCCTCATTGCGACTTGAACTTACGTTGCCAACAATGTGGGAGGTCGGTCGAGTTTGGCCTGCTGTGACGTCTGCGCCTCTGCGTCGGAAATGACCCGCTGCTGCTGCTTTTCTGTGCCGCGCCCGCCTGCGCTACGTCCTCGTTTGACCCCGTCTGGTTTCTGGCAGATGATGAATAACATGCGCAAGCAGATCCAGGAGAAAGATGTCGTTCTCAGTCAGCTTCGCGCGGACCTGATCGGCGAGCGCGACAAGCGACTGGCGGCCGAGATGAAACTGGACGAGATGTTGGACCGCTCCAGTGGGAGGATGTCTTTCCTGATGGTAAGTAGCTTATTATTCGCTTTCCTGACAACCGACGTTTTTGCCTTATTGCGATCAATCTTCGGTTTGAATGATTACAGCTTCTCTGTTGCTTGGCCGAAAAAAGGATATTGGTTTGTAGCTGAGCGTCAGCATTAATACCGTAAAGTAGCGGAAAAACTGCGCTGTAGGCTTCGCTTTTAATTGCTCGAGCGCAGGGTGTCAGTAAGCCACACTTCTCCGATTGTTAGTTTAAGGGTACAGTGAAGCGGGAAAAAATATCCAACACAACTTAAAAGCGGCGTTCTTTTAAAACGTCTTTCGCGGCCTGCCGCGTATGACAAAAAAAAGGACAAATGCTGATCAAACCCCAAATTAAATCGACCGTCGAACCCCCAAATTGTTACCACAATCTCCTTCGCGCCGTCGCGAGCATAGCATTTGGGCCTTTTTCGGTACTAACGTGTGGCTGGCCGCAGGACGAAGCCCTGTCGTCGATGATGCGCGCTGGTAAGA
>JGI24021J15306_10000373_pt1 | contig 32249 bp, 5 predicted proteins | sample Ectturendosymbi1_FD_15306 | JGI IMG/M metagenome (IMG submission 15306)
AACTTGATAATTTAGGTGTAACGATTGCTTACCACCGACACTTCCCCTGTGTTGTGTAACACGAGCTGTAAAAATGGTGCAGCACAGGAAAAGAAAATTTCGATATTGGCACCTGCGGAGGTGGGCAGGTCACATTACCTATTTACACATGAACTGGCTTAGCCTGAGGGCACAACGGAGGCAAACAAGCCGCAACGCCGGTTCTTCAAAGGCCGGTGTTCCCATGACAAGAGGCGGGGCAGTTAATTTTTGAGCAGTACTGTAATTTCAAAACGTTTTTGCTTACAAGTTGCTCTTGATGATTGCAAACACAAATAAAAATATGTTGAGAAAGATACTGTCGGTACGAAAATTTGTTGCATGTTTAATTACCTCCTACTACTACTTAGCTTATCCGATGATGATGAGATGATGAGCCGTTTCACGTGTCAATCAAGTGCACCGCCAACACAGTGCACATATACAAGAACGCATAGATAGATACGAACAATGTACAAGACCTCAAACACAATGACTCGTAGGCAAAGGCTTTATTTTGGGTGATGCAGAGATTGTCTACACCTGAGGTCCCACGCACTTTGCCAGCCATGAATGTGTTCCGATTAGAAGACAGCCCGAGAAAATCGGACTTCACAGAGGGCTGCATCTTAAATGTCCGACTTGAGAACTTTTCAGCAGCTTAATCCACACCGTGCGCCAGGCAAGAAGGCTACAGAATGATTTATTCAGTCTTGCTGTGACCCGTTTTGGAGTAGAANTCCTACCCTCTCAGCACCGACCGTAGGCACTAACCACTTGGCTATGGGCTGGCCATAACGATTACTTTCGCTTGCTATATCCACAATAAACCTTTCAACGTTTAAAACTCAAGATTTGGTTTACAGCGTGACATGGTAGGGAGTAAGTTTGTAAAATGTTTGATGACTTTTACTGGCTGCGCAAGAAGGGGGTAGGGCTCCGGACATCCACACTAATTTTCAAGAGGAGCACCAGACACGAGAGACACCCCGTTATTTCAATACGTTTTTACTTTTTCTTTATGAAGCACGCAAACTGCAAAATTTTTCTGACTCCCTGACTTTGTTGATAAGACGAGCTTATTTCCATCTCGAACTTTTTGCGTCATTACACTGTGCACGCATAGCTATGTCTGATGCAAAACATCTCTGTGGCAAAGTAACGAACAGGCTGTTTGCAGTAAGGAAGCTCGGGATGGTCGTGTGGCCAGTAAAACGTAAAAATGTTGAGTACTTCCAAATACACATTACTCAAGGGCTGGCGCCCAGAGTTTTTAAACGAACGGATATGAAGAGAACGTTTTTAGAATGTTTTTTCGTTTATAACTCACCGGCGTCACTCGAAAGTTGGTACCATCTCGTTTACGCAAATTGAGTTTTCCCTGCTGCAGATTTGCTTCATAACCATGTGTCTTTTGGAGCTGCTACTACTGACAAAATATGATAATATCTGCGATAAAATCACATCCAGTGTAGGTGCCTTTTCGAATTTCAATTTTTCAAGAAATTGTGCAAAAAAGGCTGTCGAAGACGTGAGATAACCAATGAACCATGGTGTAGGTAGCACGGCTAGATAGGACGCCGGACCGCCCACTATAAAATTCATTCCGCTGCCCCTAAAATGATTTTGAAAACATTTCTAACACTGAAACGTTAAAATGGCAATGTAGACTTTATGGCAAGTCGACACCTGGTTACCCTTTTGGCCAAATGTAAAACTTCTGACGGCACGGTGAAATATGAAATTCGAGTATTCACTGAGTGCTTGTTGCACGTGACTCAAATGGAAGAGCCGCTATTGGAGTTTCGTGACGTTGACGCCAGCCAAGCGTGACTCATCAAGTCGCCTAAGCAGATACGGTCACGAGGATTCTTCTTCAGCATGCTGGTCAACAGGTCGCGGCATGCTCTCGAGATGTCGTTGGGAAATTTCGTAATTTCTCTGCAAGAAATAAAGAGTACGTTGAAGCCGCTAAAGCGGCAAAATTTTGATTTACAAGAACCTCGTTTGGTAAAATCTTGAAAGCACGTGGTTTCTTCCATGAGGTCTTACTCTGTTTTAAAGACAGGCGCCTCATGACAAAGTGTTAGTTAGAAGTAGGATCTCTAGAAACGTACAACCACATGTTAGACCATCCTTGCGCTTCTTCACGTCTAGGTGCAAATCTACATATTTTATCAAAGACAAGCTCCTCCTACTGCTGCGTTACGCAGGCTCGTCACGGGGATCATTCGGGGGCAATGCTTCCACAAACTTTTTTGTGCATGCCCCAAATTTTATTGTGCCCAGAAAAACTTTTTTTAAACATACACNAAACAAAAATTTTGCCACCCTAAAACTGTATTTTNCCCCAAAAACCTAAAAACCTGGCCACGGGTCTGGTTTTCCGTAAGCTGTGCCATACCGCTTCAAATGTGACAACTGCGACAGAGTGTTATTGTAACAAACTTTTACTTTGTCAGCAAATGCATTCTCATCAAATCTTCTGGTCAGTACAACTTTTCTCAAAATTACTGACCAAGTCGCGAATGTCTGCTTTTTTTATTTTCATGATTATATTTTTATCTCAAAGTTAATTGAAAGCTCTCCGTTTCCTATGAATTTTCGAGGAATCTGCCTGCCATGCTCTGCTCTAATAACTTTGCGAATGATTATTGGGACTTGCACTTATCGACATTCCAACAACAGCTCTCCACAACGGCGACACGGCCGAATCAATCAACAAATTGTTTTACGAGGAAATCGATTTCACGCACTTGCCCCATCTTCAGTCCTGACAATTGCAAACGAAGGCTTACGAGTGAAATGTTGAATAACTACGGCAAGATTTAGAAAAAGCACGCGAATTGTAATCGCAAACGCAAGATGTGACTTTTAAAGCTGGTCTCGCCAAGGCCGCTCTATCACGGTGGCCTCGGTCTCACACGAAAGCGGATAAGCAAAATTGACATCAATTACTGAACGGTAAGCTTCAAGCAACTTGATGATGAGTCAACAGCCAAAACAGATCGCGCTACACACGCGACATATACGGAACTTTAAAGAGTTGCGATAATGCCAATGCAGTGTTGGCCCCATGCTTGTCTATAATACGCAAATCGTGATTGTCTTTCCGGTAAAAACTTTTTTGCGCTGTCGCGACTATGACAACATTACAGTAGTTATACACTTCATACAAATTTACTGTTGTTGGGCTACTAAAAAAGAACAAAATATACACACCACTTGTGGGCCAAAAGTGAAAGTTATTCAATTGGCCATTCACGAAAGTTTAGGACAAATTTTATCAAATTACAAAATGCGTGTTATGCGGAAGCAAACAATTAGCTGTTGATCATCTTCGTCCGAGAAACGCAATTTAGAAGTTTTAGGCAAAAATGATTTTGTTTGTCTCAGTGCATGAATGTGACACTTCGTCTTACGGTTGCTGGATAGACAAAACATGTGTCTTTCACGCTGCTCTTCGCTGGTTTCGCAGAGTTTTACTTCCGCTCATTATTTATTAAAAACAACCATCAAATATGTTCGTGTCTGCTGAATACGTTTCAGTGTTGTGTCAGTAAAACTTTATTACAATTTTTACACATTCTACAAGCTAACGGCAAGTTTCCGATTCAAAATGATACCGATAAAATCAACAGCAAAAGATCTTCAGTCTTGAATCGACACCAGACGCTGTTATTGATAAAAAGCTACTCTCGGTCGATCTTAACATCGAAATTGTTTTCTTGCCACCAGCTCACAGAAAATGAAAGCAATCGTGTGAAACCTGAGCTGAGTTTTTTTGTCTTTACTGTGCGAGATGTCAATTTTCCGGTGATTGATGCGCCGCCTTCAAAACTTTTTATCGAAACAGAGCAACACGACCAGACATATTTAAATATCTTTTATTTCATATCATTCCAAACAGCTTCGTCGCAACGTTGAATCAATATTCTATAACAAGTCAAATCGCTTCAACTTGACGCAATTTTGAAAATAATTGCCTGCTTTCACGGACTCTGATATACTGTCGTCAGTCGACAAAGCGAGGAAAAAGCGATGTGGAAGCAACAGTGTGAAAGCGCAGCAGAGAAACACGCGAAAAACTGCATGGCAAGTCACATTACGACGAGAATTTGTTATCTACTGGCATAATCACTTGACCCAATCATGAACCCGATAGCAAGTCAACCTGCAGGGTGAGTTTTCTAAAAGCAGGCGTTCATTTTTCTCAAACCAAAATATCCTTTGTGCCAGAAGCTTTGAACTCAACCCGTAAAATAAGTTGCTCATTCGCTGGCGGTTAGCAGTGCTACAGACAATGTTACTCAAAGCTAACTGGGATTTTAAAACGGTGACAAAAATCGAGAATGTCTGCGGCAGTGAAGTTTTGATCTCAACGGGAAATCTGAAATAATTCAAACGTAACGGTTTTAGTGTTATGTTTTCAAAAAACCTTAGTTTCGTAACTGGGGAAGTCACGGATGAAAAAATCGTTTGTGTTCAAGCGTTTCTAAGACGAAGATGATGAACAGCTAGTTGTTTGCTTCTGCACTTCCTCCCCCCATTTATAAGTTACAAATAGCAAAATTTATGCATCAATTCAAGCATGGCTGTTTACCATCTGTTTTTAACAATTTATTCACAAAGTTCGACAATATACATTCATATACTACTAGACAAAAAACATCTCAAGAATATATAGTTTCCAGAAAAAGACTGGCGACTGGACAAAAATCTGTTGCTTATATGGGAGTTAAGATTTGGGAATCTTTAGATCAAAATTTAAAATTACAACCTTTCTATGTTTTCAAAAAGAAATGCAAGTTACACTTCAAACCAATATTAACCCGTGCCAATCAAATGCTACCTTTAGTATTCCTCAATATCATAATAAACCTTTCTCATGGTACAAACCTTAAACATCATTAATATAACACTATCTTACCATTAGGCTAGTGGGGGACCTAACTAGAAAACCACCTGGTTATATTAGGTACCCCNGTAAGATGCAAATATAATTTTGATTGTATTTCTATTCATGAGTTTGCTTGTTTATTTTATCTTGTTTATTTGTGAGTTTTTTTTGTGTTTGTTTCCCGAATAAATGAATGAATGAATGAATGAATGAATGAATGAATGAATGAATGAATGAATGGTCTTTCACGCTACAGCAAAGTTCTAGATAACTTAATTATCGCTGAACGTATCTTTTGTTTTTTTAGCTTCTGACGTAAATGATTGCATGTTAAAAAAATAGTTCGATCGCACGAATCAACAGACTCAGTGGTTCAAAAGCTGAAATCAGCTGCAAACGTTCTGAAGTTGTTAAGATTGCAGATTAAATCTTATAGATTTCTGAACAACTCTTTTCCATTTCAGTACAGATGGTCCACAAAACGTTTCCCGCTGTCAGACGTTTGCGGCGCGAACACTGGATGTTAAGTTGCAAACGAATAGCAATAATGCAAAGGGCAGTAAACTAAAAGATTTTTGATCTGCCGCGATCTTTCGAGACGAAACTTTACCGGAGGGTAATGCTTTGCTCCGTATTTTTTTAAGAAGGTCGGCCTGCAATGTCCTGCGTAGCTGGCACGCCGACACCATTGCACACTTACTTATAAGAGCGTGTAACTTTCATGCAATTTCTTTTTCTAAATGTTCTCAAAAGCAAACTCACCGAGAAAATCATATGTGTATAATGAAGTGTTACAAAACACAGTTTGTTTTAAATTGAGAAGAAAAACTTGTTTGAAGGTTTTCATGACGATGCTTCCTTGGTGCGGAACGTCAGTTGAGATTTTCAAAATTTCAGGGAACAAATGGACAACCAAGCACTGTAGCGGCGAAGTGGAATCAATCACCGCATGCAACATTTGAACGTTGGTACGATTCGGAAACCATGTTTAATAATTTATGTACCTGAAGGTTGATATTTCTACCAACCGAATGTAACGTACAAATGTAAAGGCACTTAATCCTTTGCAGACTCTTCAAAACCAAACACGTTGCTGCGGCTAAACCGCGACTAGTAAAACTTACAGTACTTTTAAGAATTTTTGTTTTTATGCACAATTATTTCAGCTTAATCCAATAGTTCAGAACCATATTTTGATCATGCAGGATGGTCTTTATTGGNTTTCAGTGTCGCACCAAAAAAGCAACGGGAAGCATGGTTGTCTTAAGAAAAATGACACAATTTGCCCATGTGGCAGTTTGTACGAGATGTCAGACTACATTTGATTAGTGCACAAGCATTTTACGTTTCTCTGTCCGAAGCAGAACTTGCCCTTATTGAATCGCGATATTAAAGTGGGTCTTTGCGCGTGAAAATTATCGTCGAAACCGACCATAACAAGTTTAGGGCTGTTAAACTGGTGTTGTCATTAGGTAATCTCGTTTGGTGACGTTGTCTGTTTTGGCTTACAGACCTTTTGTTCCTCAGTCTTTAGTGATCTTTAGCGCGTTCCTCCCGGTTACCGCCATCAACATTTGTTGGGCCTGAAAATACTGATGAAGTAAAAAGAAAAGCTAAAGGGTAAATTTATGTGAAACTTTAGAATGGCGCAAATACTTGTAACGTCATGGCAATTTGAGCCAAAGACTCCAGCAATGCCCGCTACCAAACCTTACTATATCGCTACAAAAACTTCACCAGACCACAACGCTCATGCTTTAGACTTTTAGATGCTTTTCAGTACAAGCTGTTCAAGGCATGGACATTTGCTCGCAAACGGGATTACTCAAGCCGGAGAAATCAAAATCGCAGATGAGAAGAAGGTTACTGAAGTCATGGCAAAGTGATTCGACTAATCTTGTCACAGTAGTTGCCAATTGAGCCAATTGCCATATCTCGACAGACAAACCTTCAGTATTGCCCTTCAGAAATCTCTGTAAAAGGCTTTAGCACGTTTTTCCGCATCCAAGACTACCTTGAGAAAACCACAGGTTTTTACCAAGCATTTCCGTCAACTATGGGTTTCTTTCACCAATTCTATGTGGCACAGTCACAATCTTTGTTGACACTGATCAATTCTCTTGCCATCGTGTTTTCTTTTATTCTAATTTCCACCGACGATGGTTACTTCTTTGCATAAAGCTTTTTGTATTGTTTCTGTTTGTTAGCTGAGTCATATGAAACAAATAAATAAAATAATAAATCAACCAATCAATCAATATGTGTTTGGGAGCTCCTAACTGTGGGCAAAGAAAGGTGTGTGTTGGTTGCCCAGAAAAATGTTGATGCCAAACTGGAAGCAAAACAAGTATTTTGATAATTCTTCTGGTTCTGATTTTTGTTTCTCCACCATTTTACGCAAGAAATGATTTGCACTCGATTTTGCGAATTCATCCCTCAGAATTGTGTGCACCTATTATTAACCAAATGGCCGAACTTGATTTAGTCGCCCTACATTTTTTGTGTAAAAGTTTGCTTCCTCTGTGAACTTGACCGAGCAAGCCCTCATGTGTGCAGCATCTCGTCGTATTGAAAGCTGGTAACCGATTGAGCAATACTCGCGAAACCTCCTGGTCACAACTGCCTAATCAGCTTTATCGACCAGGTTGCATACTAGCATCAGTACCATTTAGAGGCAGTTGCTGCATACCGTACCGTGACAAGAGCAAACGTGGGAGACTCAGGTATGCGTGAGGGTGGAGCTCGACACGAAAATTTCGGTTTGGTTGCTATGCTTCATTCAAGCCCTGAGTGAGTTAGTGCCATTGTTAAGGACACTTTTTATGTTGAAACGCAAAAATTCATACAATTGTGAATAATTCAATCTTTGTGATTGTTTAAACTTTCTGTTACAACATGCGACATCTCTATGCAACTGTGAAATAAAGGAACCACACAAAACCCTCACTTTTCAGTAATTTCTCGGGAAGATCGGAATGGCAACGAACCACTCAGAAGTGAATAGAGGAGAACGCCGATGCTCCACACTGTCATTGGCTCGCCGTGGTAGTGCTTGTGTAAAAACCACTCAGGAGGATAATACTCTGGCGTTCCAGCAAACTCTGCAGAAACAAGTACGGCTCAATACGAGCTCATGAGTAGTTGAAGGTAATCACCGTGATCATTTTTATTGCGTGAGGAAAGGATGGAGATCTTTTAATGAACAGTTCGAAGTAGGCACTGCATATTCACTTTGTAAATATGCCTCCAGCAACTCGCAAGCTGCAATTATGGCGTTCAAAATTTAATTTCAGCATTCTCAAAAGCGTTCGGACGGCTTTGCGCAATCTACGAACCGGCGGTTACGCTGATAGCTAAGATTTTTTGCGAACTGAAAATAAATCTGAATATTGAGCAAGCTGGTTATCAGACATTTCATACTGTTCAGCCAAGAGATAGCCAAAAATACGAAAACATTATTGCTGTAGTGCGGTGCGCCTCTACAGCAAAACAATAGTCGAGGTATGGGATGTTTCTCATTCGTTCCATTGCAACTACAAACTACATTCATGTCACACCTCATCTATTATACAGAAGCCAAAATGCGTAGAATTCAATTCCAGAAACAAGAAGATATTTGTTTGGCCGTGTGTTGCACAACAGCCGCCATTTCAAATGAGAGCGCTGTAAAGCTCGGCTGTATCGCAAAAAAGCCCAAAACTTTTTACCGTTTCAAACAAACCTACTAAAAGAAAAAAATGAACAGCAGAATGAAGTAATGAAGTTGTATGTATGCAAAGTTCGCAGTACCTTTGTACGGAGTTGTGTGATAATAATCGCCACAACCGAAATCGATCAAGGTTATATCCTTCGTCGTGGGGTTGAGCAAGATATTCTCCAGCTTGACGTCTCGATGCAGTACTCCGCATTTGATACAATGACGCAATGCGTTCACCAGTTGCTTTACGACATGCCTACAAGTATATTGAATTTATTATACACATCATGCGGATAAATTCAACTGTGGGTTTTCACCCTACGGTTGGAGAAACTATGGCTGCGGAAGTACAGCATTTTGAAATATGCAGGACACGACTACTCAAAATATAACACTTTTAAGCAAGTCCCCCACAAGATGTTTCTGTCTGTCGATTACCAGTTTGCAACCCATCCAAGCCATTCGACTAAATAGTTTTATAACAGCATAGATGACCTAAAGGGATAACTTATTGTTTAACAAAATACATTAATGCTAACCTCACCCTTTTACCTTTATGACTTGGTTTAATTCGGCCTATAGCAAAACAGGCGTCTAAATTCCCGTCTGAAAAAACTATGAATTTCACAAAAAACAAAGCTTCTAGCACTATACTTACCTGCTAGCAACAAATAAGTATATTACTGTTACCATTTTCAAGTGATATACGTTGACTTTCCTTGTGCTTTTTTACGATTGGCCAATTAAATTATATCAAGAGCATTGAAAAGACTTGAGGAGTTTTGTCGTTGTGGATTTTTTGTCGTCTACACGTTTGTGTAGACAGACAACTCCGGATGGTTTTTGCAAATCATGAGCAAAGCTAAATTGCTTTGACTGCAAAGTATTCGTTGTCATTTATTAATTTCCCTGGTATGTTTTTCTCGATTACTGTTCTCACGTAATACAGTTTCAAACACCTGAATTCAGTTCTCTCAATGTAAATCGACTTTTTAGCTTAGTTTAGCAGGCGTTAAAAACAAAAAATAGAAAGATTCTGGAAAAAAGTGTGGTAAGTTTGCTGTGACAGTCATTCCTATGCAAAACCTTACAATGTGTGAAGAAAATGTAAGGCACTGTCCAGTGTTCACTTAAGAGCTGCATTACTGGTTATCTAGCACTCTAAAAAATGTTCTCAGCAGCAAGAAGCTTGTCTGGTTTCAACAACTTTTTAATTATTTATGATGCAAGGTTGTATCAGTACGTTCTTTATGGAGGGGATGATCTGTATTATGTATGATTTTCTGGTTCATTTATGCCATTTGTTGTGATTTTATTGTGTCATCGTGCAACCCTCCAACTACGGTAGTTTATGCTTCATCTGGTGACGACCCTTTCGGGATCAAAACTACAGTACAAATATCAAGATTGTGCTGGGATTCGTCATCTCAGTTGTGCGACAGTCAGCTTGTAGACTAACTGTTTTATTGCCGTTTGAAATCCGTTTGGCAACCCACTGTTTGTTTGATCCTATCTCCGCTTGCAGTGTTTAGAAGATTACACTAAAGATGCTATTCCGGAACCGGTTACGTTGCAAGCAAACTTGTGGAGCAACTCTTACTACAAACTGTAATCAATGAATGGATGACTGAAGAGCAATTCGTTAACTTGTTGGTGTACTGCATCAGTACAAGAAGCTTAAGACCAACAAAGCGTTTCACAACATTATGTACTATTACAAACGCTCAATTTTATTTCGCTGTCGTAGTTTATCGCTTGTTTTAGAGGCGAGTTTTCAACGTATCAACCGTGTTTTTATCCGCAAATCCGACTTGATTTTTATTATGGGTCACTGTGGAAAAAATGTTTCATTATTTCCCCCAACAACAGTTTTGAGATTGGGTTTTCCCGTTATGCATATCAACTACATTTCATCTCAGAATTGGTCCTAAGTTTCATTTGGAGTCTTACGTTGTTTCTACACTCTATAGCAAGAATGTCAATGTACTCTACAGTGAAAAAATAAATTACTGTCCTAGTTAACAGTTAATCCTTCCAAATATGGGATGACAGTTTTAGTCGGTTTGTTCATTCGTATTGCGGTTAGTAGAGTAAAAGACAGGTAGCCATTCAGAAAATTAAGAAAAGCAGAGCAAGAGATTGATTGGCGATGAAAATCTTGAATTTGTTGTGGATTGAAAGGTTACGGGATCACTTAAACGTTAAGTAAAGGCTTTGATGTTCACATTCAAGTTAACCTAACACAAGATTAACGTAACACAAGAGCGATTATTTCCCCGAGGGAAAAAATGACATTCAAACCGAACAGAAATATGCTTATCTGCAGCATCGCCAAAGAAGTCCTCACTCAACAAACCACTTGATAAGAAGCAGCAGGAGATAAAATCGAGAAACCCGTTTGTGCTTGCTCCGCAGGAACTGCTTAAATTTCATCGACAGCAGCGATGCACACTGGCCGAGCCACATGCAGAACACGGAGTGGGGAAAACAACATTAGACACGGTGATTTCATACCCGATGTCAGTATCAACTCTGCCGGAATGTTCCTCCCGGGACTATATAGCATAGGTTAAGGCTTAACCGTTTTCGTACTGGTGTCGGTCGGTTTCACTTCAACATGTACACAAATGGAGTCCTGCTCCATTGCGAATGAGGCGCTGAGGAACAAATAGCAGATCATATTGTCCTAGAGTTTCCCAAACACCGACGTCCTTATGCAGCATATGGTTTGGCTGTTTTATTTAGATGATGAAACGCAAAAGTGGTTGCACAATGTATGCCGTGAAGTCTAACTTGGTACGAAATTAAAATATGTCGATATAAACGACACGGCGACGACTACCGCGCACGAGTCCGGGCACTAATGATACGTAATTGACCCCAATTTTTATCGAAACCATTCTGTGACGAATTAGGGTTTTTCCTGAGTTTTTGTAAGATCAGCTTGATCGTTTTAGCAGTGTGCATTCTCAATCTTTTTTGGCACATGGATCATTTCAAAAAAGTATCCGACGGGCCAGTTTGTTGTGCTGACACCTCATGAACAACTAGTCGAACCTATTTTGAACACAGGACAGTGAACTCAAAGGCTGTTCAATCTTGCAAGTTTCCCTTTGCGAAGTGCTGAAAGCGAGTAGAAACACGAAAGCCGTCGCCAAGGTAAGATGCTACTTCAAACGCTACACGCGATGACAGGACCATGCTAACCTGCACCTTACAGTAAAAACTATCGAAAGGAGCTGCCAGCGGACACCTTCCCATTATGAAATTTGGCCCTCTTTGAAAAAAGTTTAGGCATCCTGCACTACAGCAAACACATGTTTTCACGCAAGCAAGTTAAGTCTCTATTTTGGTAATTACTTTTATTTCGTTTTGTTGCCGACATTTGTTTTAACTTCAATTCGCATTTTATTTCTACCGTGCGTGCTAATACCTCGGTTACTTAGGCAGTAGAATAGGTTATCCTTACGGTGTCCTGGGGTGATGAGGACATTTCCAGATTTTGGGCTTATGGGAACAATCGTAATAGCCTACATCTGGCTATTGGTCAAGGGCAGTAACTGGTCAACTTTTAACTTTGGCATAGTTCAAGGCTATGTATGCATGGTGATCTTCCGTCGATTCTAGTCTGATGTCAGGTATCCCACTTAAAACTGTCAAATTCTCTTACTTTTCTGGTAGCCATAGGAAAAATAACGAAGATTACGAAATACTACCAGTCACTTCGTTCCTAGGCCTATCTTGTAGGTGCGCATTGGGTTGAACTACTCTTAAATTCAGTGCTCATGTGGTGCTTAACTCTCCGGCATTGTGTAAAGCTATCCTCACGCGGTAGTGATGGAACNTTTCGTGGTATCTTCCTACCAACTAGGACGCCGCAGCAGCGGTAGGGCAGCAGGGAAGGCAGTAATAGAGTTTAGGGCAATGGAAACTTATAATGAGCAAAAAATCGTTACCAATTATGGTTGTTTCTGTTTAGCAACAATATTGACCTCAAAAATAATCACAGAAATTGCATAAAACCTTTCTGACTTTTCGCGGTGCGCGAATAGCTGCAATAAATTTGTTTCAATTCGGTACTAATAAACCATAAAATTACCTATGATATTGTTGTGAAAAGGCACCTCTACAAAGTGCTCCAAAGCACTTCGATGCTCTGAAACTATGTCACTAGAGTCTTCTATGCACTTGAATGGTCGAAAATTCGTTGAAGGTGCGTGCGTAGCTAGTAGCTACAAAAACCTATTAACGGTGAACTTTGTGGCACAGCTCTGCAAGCCTCATCAAAGATTTCATTAACGCTTGTGTTTCGCTAGCTAGGAGAGAACACAGGATTTCTGAAATTTGCTGTGCTTAGGTAATGACTCACTCCCACAACGACTGTACAGATTAGCAAGAGCGTTTACAAACTTTCGGATAAAATTCCGAAGTGCTGTGCCTGGCACGGCCAACACTATACCTGGCTAAAGATTCCTTGATGCGTTTGTGCTTGCTGACATAGTCATAAAGATCTACGGCTGGGTGAGGTCGTCCCATGATAAGCAGGTACGAGTCAGCTGTTTTCCACCACTCGACAATCTCCACTACTCCAGGACATTTGATCTGCAATGATCGTAATAGCTGTTATTGAGTGTGCAAATTGACGAGGCCAAAGGGGTAACTGGAGCCCCTCTATTGTGAAGAAATGAATGTACCAAACTACGATAACAACAACCAGGTTTTCGCAGCCTGTCCGCAAATGCTGTAAATCTTGGCGTGTTTTAGGTTTTGGTGATATTCGGGTTCGGAAAGCAGTCAAAGACTTTTTCTGCTCTTAAGTTTCCTTCCTGATTTTTCAACGTATTTCTACCACACGCCAGGTATTTCTAAACCCCACCATTGGCTCCCCAATCAAAAGCCTGCGGCTACGCCACTGAGAGCAGCGTAGAGTATTTTCAGCCAAAGTGTCAGACCGCTTCCATACACCTCGGGCTACATCTACCAACTTCGTTACCTAATTAATTGACAAAGACATGCTTCTACAAAAGCCATTGCTTCTTAGAGGAAATTATAGACACAGGCCTGATGCTTGAACAATTGTAAAGCCTAATAAATCTTTGAACACAGCCAAATTCAAGTTTATTTTCAAATTATTTTCTCCATTTGCCCGAAGTCTTTTTGAAATTCAGGGTTAAAGNGACCATTTCTCAACTAGCAGAACGCAATACTACAAACAAAAGTAGCAATTGCTTTCAAATCCTGCNTGATGGTTTTTCCACGAAGTAGCAGAAACAAGGAAAAATCAACCGTCATTAACATCATTCAATCAAATGTCATAACGAAAGACATTGAAGTTCACAGTAAAGTTGGTATAGGGAATGACGTAAACTGCATAGCAAACAAGGTTGCTAGGCAATACAGGAGGGTCCTGGCAATAATGGTCTGAATTCGTACATTTTAGGACAAACAATCATAATAATGTTTTAATCCCTAGTCCAAAACTAGTAGTACTGGGCATAGCGGGCCATGGCGTTCACCATACAGGCAATTATTATGCAGTAGCTCTCCCTAGAAAGTGTGCGCGAGCACGCAATTTTTCAAAGTGCAGAGACAATGCGGCTGTCTGAAAGAAATGAAAAATCGACAATTAAAGGCTCAGCACAAACAGCAGCGCCGCACCACCGCTATGTTTTAGCAAACTCGAGCAAGATGGTTATGCAGTGCTCTATGTCGTAAACCGGACAGACTCGAGTACAGTCTTTCCTCACGCACAGCAATTCCTGGCTCAGATAGTGGCTGATTAACTATGTAACTCTCACACCTTTTGATTAGTCGATAAACACAAGTATAATCTGTACGGAAGACACTGCAATGCTCGGGATGTTGACTGCAAAAGTTGGTTTGTTTTTTTGTTTATAGCCATGGTTTTTTTCAAGGAAAATGTTAGGTACCCGGTAAGGACCTGTAGGGACCCGATTTTCTCTGATTCTAGGGACCTGATGATAACTTTCTCTGATTCTAGGGTCCCGATTTTCAATTCTAGGGATCCGAATCGGGTCCTAAAACACCTTAAAAAAACCCTGCTTGTAACGTAAAACCTTTCTGAGGCCGATGGAATTCGGACAAATTAGGATAAAAACTTAATGGACGAATGACTTTCTTGCTGTCAGACACAGCTGGAGAAATCAGGACAATTTATCTTTTTTGTCCGAATTTTAAGTGTCAAAGTGGGAGAAAACAGAATTTGCTGATAAAAATTTGGACATTTCGAAGTTTTCTTAGGTATTGTAAGGTTATGCGAGAAATGCCTGCTTCGGGAAGCGGGAACTGCGCGGCCAAGTTTGTTGTCATGACTATGTAAAAGGAGAATAGTTCTTCTAGACACCTGATGACTCTCACTACTTCCCCGGACAGTCGGCAAAAATCGTGATAATGGAGTTTTGTAAATAGACCCAACTGTGTGGGTTTTTCGTATGGGAGAAAATAAAGTTTGTAACAAGCAATTGCTACACAGTATGTTTGTACCAAACGTGAACGAAAGAGAGCCGCTTTGTTTAGATCAGTATTGTTTGGGACAGCTTTCAAATTTTTCATATTCAGTGCAAACCACTTACTTCGTTGACCTGCTTTAGTAACACAAGTTCCAAAGGAACGACTTTTCCGTCAAGCCATCCCCATCTACCTGTGCTTTCAGAAGTTATCCGTTTAATTGCCACCCGTTTCTCGTCTTTTCGCCTGAAGCCGGCCAACACCTGGGAAAAAGGAATGTGAGCGTTGCGACCCTTTCACATGGGAAACACTTCGCGTGTTTGCTTATGTTAAATTGCGGCTTTGTTAAACAACAAATTGTTGGGAGCAGAGCTTTGCAGCTTATGAGAGTCACTTACTGTAGGGATATTTGCGTGAAAACAAACCGAAGGCGGAATATGCATTTCTTTATAAGTACATTTTCGAAGGCAAACTCATCTCGACACCTTAAAGCAGGGGTTCTCAACCTTTTTTCTCCCATTTACCCCCTGCCAGCTTCCTAACAAAATTTACTCCCTGTTTTTTGTTTACTCATTACCGCTGTAGAAAAATGTACAACATCACCATTAAATTTACCCCCAGGATAGGTAAAATTTACCCCCGGTTGAGAACCCCTGCCTTAAAGTGAAATCCAGCACAAGTAACAGTTGCTCCAAACGTCAAGCGAAGGAATCCCAGTAAAATATTTCACAGACTACCACTGCAGGCAAGGCTGGAATGCTTCAAAGCAGCAAAAAGGCAAATAAACGAATACGATTAAACATCCGAAGTCGTTGTTTTACAAGACAAAAGGTGTCAAACAACTTTAGGCTCTGACCTTTAACAGTGAAAGCAGTGAAAAACAGCATTAATTACAAATTTCTGTGTGAGCTTTTGCAGGGGCGAAAGTGAATAACATTGAAGCATGATTTTAAGAATGTCAAGCTTCGACTGAATATTTTCCCACACACCTGCTGCAAGTTCGTTTGAATTGAATACTTAAGAACTCTTACCATTCCGTTTTGAGTATCTGAGAGCACGAGATGAAATGAGTACAAATCGTTGATGGTGACAGGCCGCTTGCTCGCGTCGGAGCTGCTGGTACGCTGAAGCGACTGTTGTAAAAATGCTCCACCCACAGGTTTTGAATATTGCTGAGCTTTTCGGTCTTTATCGTTGTCGATTTGATGGTGTAGGCGTCCAGCACCACCAAGGTCTGGTTTTGGCCCAACAAGCTCAACATGTTGTCGCTGCCAGGCCGAGTAAACATCTTCTTCTGCCCTTACAGCTGCAGTCGTCAGTCTTTTTTTGCGTAGCAGGCCAAAGGCAGGGTCATTCGACTCTTCCACTGGTGACAGCGAATGCGGATCAGCATCGACTTTACTTGTTACACCATCCGCACACTTTTCAATCCTACTGTTGTGGCGCGGTTCCACAGCAGCGGGACGTCGGTGACAGCTGGAAGCGCTTGAAGCCGACTTTTTATACCTGGACTTGTGTCTTCTGCTACCGTGAACGTTCCCCGCACTTGCATCTACTTGTGCACTATCACGCCAAGGTTTTCTTGATGCCGTACAGTCTTTGTAAGGTTTGCGATATTGCTCGCGCGTGTAACGCTTTTCAACTCGTCGGTCTCCCGACGACGACTTTGGCGACGACGATATTGTGTCGTAGGATGATGTAGACAAGCTAGAATCTGTGGAGTAAGAAGAATCTGTAGATGAAGACGTAGACAATAAGCTTGAAGACCGTTTGTATCGGTCATTCCAATGTCCGTTTTCCTTTGAATGAAGACACGTCGGTTTCTCGCGCTTCGACCGTGAATTGCGTCTTTCAGGTCTGATCATATTTTTCGATTCGTGAAGCCTTGTGTGCCATGTTTCTGTAGAGAATATATGAGTTCCTCCTCCCTTGATTTCCTCCCTACAATACCTAGTTTTTCTCTCTGATCCTACAAGATTGCCAGCCTTCTGGTAATCACTGCGTTTTCCACACGGGTTGTCCGCCTCCGGCTTTTGTGTTTTTGAAGAATGATGCTGACTTGTCCGCCAGTGTTTACGGTTTTTTGAGTTTTTACCAGCATTTTCATTGTTCTTCTCAGCTTCAACATCCTTACAGTCTCTAAGATGCAGCAGTGGCTTTCGGCATTCTCGTTTTATTTCTTCGGGCTGATTTTTTTCGCAAGAGGCCTCTCTGAGAACGTGCTGTCTCCCGTTTCCTTTGGCACCAGCAGCATCTTGTGTAAGTGACTGCTCCACTGAAAGCTTACGATGTGATTTGGTCAGCGTCTTTGACTTCGGCTTTGCAATATCTTTGTGATGCGCCTGTTGTTTCTTTAGGGATGTTCGCTCACTGCTGTCACGCATTCTGTTAGCTAACGTCTTGGCTGAATGATGGTTGCCTGCCTTACGGTCGTTTCTAAAGTCGCGTTTGGCTTCAACATGGGTAGAAGAAACTTTCCCGACAATATATTTTTCGAAAGGGATCTTGAGATTGCAATCGCGATTTTGTCTTTCAACCACGTCGATGGTGCTTTCCTGTTGAAGGGAATCTTGCTGCTGACAGTGGAATGGTTTGGAGTCCTGTGCGTTTCTACGCAACTTAGTAGACTTTTTTGATTTGTTAATCGCTTGTTCCCCAATTGCCGTGCTTACGCGTGCATCGAAGCTTCCGAGATAGCCGCTATCAGCAATAGGGTTCTGACTACCACTCTGCCCTGCCCTTGACTCTGCATGATCACAAAAGTTTTTTTCGATACAGTTGTCACCGTTTTTAGCGACAGATGAATTGTGGGCACCTTGCTTGTCCTTAGCGACTGCAGTCTGAGACTGGGGAGTATAGGCGCTGGTGGTCTTGGTATTTTCAGAGCGTCCGATACAACGCGAGTCAGTGTTTCTGTTATTTTCTTTATATCCTCTTCGTTTTTTGGAACTCTTGGCATTTCTGTGGTTGCAATAATACCCTGAAGAGGGTTTCCCACGTGCTGACTGATCTTCATTTTCGATGTTGATGCAAGTGATGCTGTTGCGCAGATTTTCTTCGTCGAACTCACCGTCGCTGTTAGTCTGTTTGCAATTTGAAAGACGCCCTGCAGTCGATGGCCACATTCTGGCTACTGCCATCATTCTGCAAACACTTTCTGTGAGTCCACTGAGGTCATTGCTGTTGTCATTTCCACACAATGATTCCTGTTCAGTTAAGCTGTCGTGCTTCTGTCTAACATTCTCTTGGCACTCCGCTAAAGCATCTTGTGTTTTCTGCTGTATATTACTGTCATCCTTCCACGACGCCTGCGTAGATGCTATTATTGTAATATCGCATAAGTGACGCTCGAGACACTTTTCTTTGCCACCCGATAAAATCTTGTCATGTTGCCCGCAGGCATTTGAGTGGCCGTACTCGTTTGGCAGGGCAAGTGCCGGTAACGGATGTTCTCCTTCACCACATCTTTTTTGCGATGAAACGTCCCAATTCTTACTTACCGCAGGGTCTTTTTTATCGCACCAGTCATTATCGAAAGCTTGAGTTTTACAAGGGTGCTCTGCACTGCCGCGGTGCGGTCGTCGATCGTGTATGTGTTCCTTCACATGGGGACCAGTTTGATGCCGACGAAGATCTAAAAGATCTTTATCCGTTCTATGTCTCTCGTTAGGCTTCTTTAAGGTCTTCAACTTTATATCTATTTTTTTCTGCGTGTCACGGTGTTGCGCTTCTTTCTCAATGTCTGGCTGGATGTTCAGATTTCGTTCTATAGTGCAAAGTTGCATCAACAGCCCATCAAGGTTTCTGACATTTGCTCTTGGCTTTAAGGTTTGATCCGTTTCGAGTTGCTTCAGATTTCCGCACGTATTGGTATCAGCGCAAACAGCGACCTCGCATTTATCAGTGGAAGGCATTCCACAGACTTGCCGTCAAAACTGTTTGGTCTAAAATTAGTTCTCCGTTTCCTAACGACACACCTTCGGGAACACCATGCACATATCTTTAAAAGTTTCTCAGCAATCGATACGAAAAAAGTGATCTGCACAAATAGAAAAAGTTCAAAAGTTACACCATCCATTTCAAATGGTTTGTCGCATACCACAATCAAACAAGGAAAATTTGGTAAAAAGCAACAGTTGTTCCACTTTTTCTACGAAAGGCTGTTGCATGTGTTAACAACTACAGCAGAACATGTTCCTAATGAACACGAGCTGGCTAAATTTATATTTATTGTTGCCTCGTCGAGTTGCAGACATGCAAATTATAACAAATATTTAGGATTTTAAAGTTTTAAATAATGTAAACACAATCTGGAGTCTTCAATTAAAATCTCTAGAAGGTTTTCTATAGGCTACAGAGGAATCAGCCGAGTAGGCTCTGCTTTCATCATTTTGCGATGATTTAAACTTGCGCATATCTCTATTCAAGTAACTTCACTCTACAGGTGAAACAAGCAAGGAATCAATTACAAATTTTAATAGAAATCGATTTCACGTAAAACTACCCATCATCAGTCCTTACATCTTTGACATCTTATTCATACAGATCATCAGTCCTTACGTGTTATTCAAATAGAATAAATTTTATTCTTATTCAAATTGAATTTCTATCTCAATAAGATGTAAAGAATGATGATGTGTAGTTTTACGTGAAATCGATTTCCTATTAAAATTTGTGATTGGTTCCTTGCTTATTTCACCTGTGGAGTGAAGTTACTTGAATCTGGAGTCTTAATTCACTTCTTAGATAATTCATTTAACAGTAGTTCGTATACTTCAGAAGGCTTCATTGCTTAGCAAAATTCGCAGTTCCATTGAGTTTTTCGCTTGCAACGCGTTCTTTCTGCGATTAGAAAACGATCATCAACATCGAATTGCGAAGAGTCAGTCTGAATCTGCCCATCATAATGCAAATAAGCGCAGGCGCAACTTGCAGCAATGTGACTTTGCGCGGAGACGAACGCCGTATAGCCTCATAACTACAGATTGTAAGCCATTACTGAAATCAATGGCGCCAAACCCCGAGCAACTGCATGGCTGCAAAATCGATTTAATCCTTCTTAACCATACATTACAGAGCTTCTCTTTTATGTTTTTCTCCACGTAAACCGTTCCAGTTTTAGAGCTAATGAGTAACTCAGCAAGAGTTGTTGCTTCAATGCGTCTGAACAAGAACAAATCTAATGTTCGAAATGAAATAGCAAGACCGTCACGAAGGTTCTTGATCGCACTACTTCAGAAGTTAAGAAAAAGGGACTCCAAGAAAGTTGGCCATTGGTCAAAGGTTGTAAGACAAAATTCGATTAGTGTTTAAATTATTCACGATCAACCAGAAAATTAAACAAATTGGCTGTCTTGGACTGTTGCCAATAGCAACATGCAAGGTAAAATCATCCAAATGCTGGGTTTTACTATCCAAATAGAAGCAGCACCGTTTTAAGCATCTGCAACGCTGGACAACCAAAAGTAGCTATAACGGAATTAACTTATCCGGTAACAAATAGCTAAAGTTCTTTTCATGATATCTTTTACAATATGATAACAACAACACTCAACCACTTAACACAAACTGCGGTTGGTTGCAATGTGGGTATCAAGAACTTAATGGCAACGTCAAGATGAAGCCGTTTTGAAGATGACCTGCTGCAAAGTTAACTTCGTCAGAGATGCTTCTAATTTCACCGCAATTTTTTAACTGGTCATAACTTTTTTCAGCTTATGGTACAGGTTATATCTCAGTGAAACTGACGAATACAACTTACTTGGATTTCTCGAAAATTTTGTTGAATTATTCTCTCAACAAAACGTATAGAATCGATGACACATTTTAAATATACCAGCAACCAATAGTAAACTGCTGGTTTACTAACAGACTAAACAACGGGGTTTGAATAGTGTCATAAGTTGTAGCAAAGCATTCGGAACAAGAAACTTGGGAAAATGTTCAAGTCTTTGGTGCTTTTGTCTAAAAACGGAAAAAAATCTGTAGTAGCAAAGATAAGACTAATATTTATAAAGATGTTGTTGGCACTTTGGCAGCGCAGACATTAGATGCCAGTTCTTCAGTTCGCTGTGGCGACAAGCCAAGAAAATCACTTTTATCAAACAAATTTATTTCCATGTGACCTTCAGCAAGAATCCGCAAAGTACTTAAGCTGTAATGAGTTTCGAATATACTGTAGTTTATTTCACAGAAGAATCGCAAACAGTGAGAACGTCTGGCATGAATGCAAGCTAGTCTGCGTTTGTATTGTAATGCGTTTGGTTAATTCTTTTCTTCTGTGAAGAGGTCTGTAAAAATATTGCCCTAGTCTCTGAATTTCAGAGCATAAAGTATCGGATACATTCTTGCACGTTTTTTTTAACTGGGGATAATTTCCACTGTCTAGTTTTACTCTTGTCTTCATTGGCTAGAACAGGGGTTCCCAACCTTTCTCTGACCATGTACCCCTTCAGAATTTTGTCAGATTAGCATGTACCCTTAAAATATCTTATGACAGAAAGGCTTACAAAAATAACAGAAATCCACTGAATTTTTAGTACAACTTTTAGATTTTTAGAATGATTCTTGAAAATAATATTTACATTACGGATATATGTATAAATACTTGGTAAATGACTAATACATAAATATATTTTCCCTTCTATTGCTAACCCTAAATGCACCCCTTCAGATAGGAAAATGTACCCCTAGACGTACGTGTATCCCAGGCTGGGAATCCCTGGGCTAGAATTTACCCGAATTATATGATTACGATCTGATTGGACCTGCTACAAGCGATGGTTGAGACGGCTGATCTTGGTGAGGTAGAGATGGGCTTTTCGTGCTAATCATCAGAACTGCAGCAAGGCTCACAAAAAAGAGCAGGCTGCCTGTGCAGGCGCAAAATTTGCAAATCATCTAGTTTTTTGTCTAATAAAACCCAGAGTAAACCGAAGTAAACCAAGCGTACTTATCAATAGCTGGGGGGGGTATTAATCGCTTGAGACTCTGGAGTTTCCTCAGCGTCGTTATCAGAATTGCTCAAATGGCAAATTTTCTCATGAAAATAATTGTCGATGTCTGTACCTCACTCATCCGTGGTTTCTCGCATTATACCCGTAATGCTCTGTCCAACATTTTCCTAGATTTAAATCAAAACATTAATTGAACCACCCCAGGCTCACTTTGATCGAGCTCCATATAATAATAAAGGCAATCTTTTACGCAAAAGTTGATAGATGAGTTGCACCAAACTGTGAGTTGTTTTTATTGAAACAACTTAGGCAACATTCAGGGAATATTAACGAAAGATCAAAATACGATTCTTGGTAGTTCTTCTGCGATGTGGATAAAACAGGTCATTGCGTTGAATCATGGTAAACCAAATAAATTAAAGCGTATTAATAGAAACTTTTCATTAATGAAAACTTAGCAAATACATGAGTTTAGTTAAAAACCTGTGAATAAAAATTTGCGACTGTCTTCGAGAATCATTGCAAACGGCGATTTGTGGCAGCAGTACCATTACACAAAAGTGTCAGTTGTTGTTGCACTTTTCATGGGATTTCAGAGTTTCCATAAGCAAATATTTCAATTATACCCTTGGAAAAGCTGAAAATATCGTGAATATACCACTCAAACCCAAATCGGATTCTTTGTTATGTTTGTGCTGTTCATTACATCGCAGCCTAGAACCTCGCGTTTTTCGTCAAAAGCAACACGTAAATTTAGGTGCAAACTGCAAAGCACGTAGCACTCAGCAGGGACGTGCATAGGTCTAGTGACGCTCTGGGTGAATACTTAATTGTATGCCCCCTACCAAATTTTAGCGATGAGGAATGTGAGAAATACAGGCACAGCGAAACTACCTGCCCAGACCTTTGCCACGTGCAAACGAATTACGCCACAAAAACTTCATCTCAAGTGAAGAGAAAAAAGCTGTACAAGTCTCGTACCACGTTACGCAATAGTAGCAAGGGACTTGAACGCTTGAACGTTGCAAACAGTGGTGGCACACTTTGGGGTTTTGTCCCCAAATCTGGGGTTTTCAATGTCTTTGTGGGTTTCTGGTTGTTTCTTTCGAAGATCTGGGGTTTTTAAGATTTTACTGCGTAGCGGTAATTTAAGATATGGTATAATTGATTTTCTTTGTTATCATATTTCATGACAAGTAAGACGTTTCTGCCACACTCTTCTCCAAGTGTAGAAAAAATATGTTCACAAATAAATTGCATGAAAACCAGAACCACTAACTCTTTGAAAGCAGAAACAGTCAAAAATCGACTATTTGTAAGGCGATCACCAGAAAGAATCAGACATGCACCGGCTGGGTCCCAAACAAATATAATTTCAAATCGTCTGGATGGTACAGTGAGCAAGAGATACAAAGAAAGGCTCAAAATACAAAAACATGAACCTGTCACAGATGCTAGAAGTGACATTAAGGACAAATTCTTGTAACATATGATTAAAATATCTATCTGGAGATCCATGCAGATATGTATTAGTATCTTTACAATACGAAGAAGCATCTAGCTACAGCATTTATAATAATATCTCATTTTTGTAATTTCACTCGTTGGATACCCCCTGTCTTGGATGCCCGGGGTCGTCGACCCGTTTGCCTTCCCTCTGCACGCCAGTCCATTGTTGGAACTTTACTTTCCTTGTACACGAAACAAAGCCAGGGATCCTAAGAACATTTAAAAGTGCCTTTACGCGACAACTTGGAAGGAGCGTTTTCGAAGCAAAATTCGTGTGTTGCCAGATTTTTGTAATGAAACGTAAAATCGTGACAAGGACTTAGTTGTTACGGAGAGAGATAAATTGTCAGCTATGGGTGTGGCTAGACAACTAACATGAGCCATAGCTGTTGTATGCTTATGCAGCATTCACGATAAGTACCTGAAGGAGTTTATAATCCATTCGGCATTAAATTTCGCTCCTTTCTTGTAAAAACTCCAACGTGCAAATTCAGTGGAAACAGCCAAATACCAAGCACTGCAGCACAAGTAAAACCTCTCTAACAACTACAACCAACCAGGCAAGGTTTTTACCGCGCTGTTAGCGTTTGCCCTCAAAAGATTTTGTATCCCAACTCAAGGCCTTTGTTTTATATAGTTCAAGTTTCTTGCACTGGGTAATATTATACATTGACTTGCATGGGCATGGTACTTTTGAAAAAATAAGGGAAGTGCGATGACAGCCGCAAGTTCCATAGACAGAGTACGTCTGCGCACATTTTTCAACAGCACCTATATCTTATCATCGAAACCGACCATCTTGACTTTGTCTTGTATTACGTTGAAACCCACTGCAAATACTTCGAAACGCGATTTCATAGTGTGGTTTCCTCATATGTCGTGGAATTCAGGCTTCTCGTGACCAGCTTTCTGTCTCGTATCTTAATTCGAAGTTAAAAATGCCAACTTATCGCGAAGCAAAACGTTAGGTGCACAGTGACCCAAGAACGAAGTGACACTGAACATTACAGTATGATTCACGATCAGTAGGTAGTGAGCACACCTGGACAAGAAGAGAAAATGTTCTTTCCAAAATATTTACAAGTAGAGAAAAGATAGGTCGAAGCTTTTTCGGTTGACAGGCGAAACACAAACGTTTGCAACAATTTTTGCACTACCACTGTCCAGATGTACCAATTCTCCTTTGAAACCACTAGATCTTCTTTCATTTCTTTATGGATAAGGTCCAGAACTAACGCGAATAGTCAAAAAAGCCATTCAATTTTTTTTTTAAGTTCGCCGTGAAAACTTTTAGGTTCTTTCTATTTTACTCCTGGTGATGCTTTATAGCTTTCAGTGTCTCTCTGAAAAAACAGGAAGTTAAATTATTTTTAAGCTTCCTACTTCGTTTGATCTCCTAGTTCGTTCCATTTTTTATTTGATTTAGCCTTTGTTTTGTTCTTCATGGCAATTGACGGCCATATTTTCTCCGTTTCGCTTTCTCTAAATCCGTGAAACCTATGACTGATGATGATCGGAATAGATGATACACATGAAACACTGATGATGGCAGGTGAACAGCTTCCACTTTTCTTAAAATTTCTTTAAACTCGTGTGAACGAAAGATTATCAGTTTGAAAATCCTACATGAAACAAGGCACAAAAACAATGACTCATTTTTATATTCCATAACTTTGAAGTTTCACTAATCTAACTTTGCGTTTAGCAAACCCCTACCAGCCTTTGCGATTTCGGCAAAGGCTTTGAGTTTAAAAAGATTCTGATAGATATAGAAAAAGACTTCGACAGTGAAAAATATTTTCTGAGGTACCACAACAAAATGATGTGAAAGTATGAATCGTTCGGTTTTCCAGCACTGCATAATACAACTCATTTGTTAACAAATGATTTTTACGACCGTGTTGAGTACATCAATGATGAAGCGTACAGCACAGTTTGCATACGGAACGAAATTTGAAACAAAAAAATCGAAAAATCAAGGAACGTAGAAAAAAATCAAAAAGTGGTTTTACGTATCGGTTTCTGAGGTTCACTTTGCAAAAAGAAAAAAAAACTAAAATCTTTTGTACTTTTGTACACAATTTGCCAGTATTTGCTTTTACCGTTCAAAAGCAACGATAAGCTAACAATAGCTTCAGTTTTTTTCGCTCAGCCTCGGCATGCTTCACAATCTGGCATTAAGTTCTTGTAGATAACCCTTCAACTCGACTAACTGAAGATGACTAGCTTTACTTGATCTTTCTAAAATTAATAAATGCTTGAAACAGTTCATTTGTTTTATAGAGACACTTTATTTATGCAACTGTTTTTACATAGCTTGCGAATGCAACCTGTAACAAAAGGTACTGCTGGGAAGCTAACATTACACAAAACAACATAAAACACTCAATTTCCGGTGCTGATCGACGGAACCCTTGCAATTTATAGAAGTACGTTTGGCCTGTTCCATGTTGTCTTATCACGGTCACAAAGCTCCTAAACCACCTGAAACTTCTGTTTTTCCACGGTTGATGGTTGACTACCATGATTGAACTTTGCCGGATACATCAAAACCGCATCACAGCAAAGCGCCCGAGGGACCAAAGTTTAATTAATGCCACCTCTGTTAAAAGCGATCGAGGTCGTTCGATCCCTTTGCATGTCCATACGTCCATTTTTTGAACTTTCGCTCAGACGACAGATTACAACCATCTTTTCGCCAACGAAAGCAAGCACCACAAGGGCACAAACCAAGACGTTTTGTGCAATCAAACAGAAACACCAGCAATGAAACCTTTCATGCAAACGCCGAAGACTTTGAATATCTATGAAAATGCGGTTCCACAGTGAATAAGCTTCTGGCGTGGAAGAACTTGTCTGAAAACAAACTGCACGTCGCAATGGACACTCGCCAAAAGCACGCATTGTCAATTGCCCCGTACCACACGTCATCGTGCACTCGCTAAACGAAGCGCAGATGCCGTTTCAACGAATGAAAAAGCATTTCTCGGAAAGTCTCGCAAAGTTCAAAGAAACACAAGAAACATTACTTCCGAGACCAGTTAAGGTCAGAAGCCAATAAATTTTGGCCCAGATGTGTTCAATGCTAGCGTGTGTTAACTAAATGAAAAATAATTGGGTAAAAGTCTATACCTGGATTGTTTCTCTGGTTAAGAACAAGTTATTGAAACTGTTTGCTCAATTTCACATTCATCTTAAATAAACATTGTTTTCCAAAAGTTTGATAAAAGTGTGAGATTAAGCCATAGTGAGTTTGACTGATAAACAAGTTTCTGCTAACTGAGAAAACTAGTAAATGGTGTAACAGTAAAAAATAGACCAAACGGTTTTAAGCTATGTGTTTACAGCATCTCTATGGGTTTTTTTTATAATTAACCTCATAGTGTCACTATTATAAAAACCTTATTTGCAAACCTGTTAAGAAAAAACTGTAAGAAGTCATTCAATTCTTTCACAATTTGCACTTGTTTATGAAAAACTAAAATTTCTAATTCAAGTAGTACAAGAAGGCTGCAGCAGTCTATGTTGGCTTCACTTTTTTGCTGTGTTTTGGCTCATTTACAGCCTGAGTTACTAAAGTGCTATCAAAGGCACCAGAAGATGAGCCGTAGATCTGGTGAAAATTTCAAACTTCAAACACATAAATTCGTTCTTCTGACGATTATTTTATTATTTAGCCGACGTTTCGCCCACCTATTCAAGCAGATTTCCTTCGGGCAATGTTTTTAACCACATATAACATGCAACTTGCCAATAACAGGAAACAATTCTAAACTTGTCTTTTCGTGTTGATTGTTTGTGACACCTTCAAATCAGAAATAAGTATAATCGGCAGCATATTTTACGACTAAAATTGCCTGATATTTCAGTTTCAAGCAGGGCACGAAATAAAGAGAGTTGCGAAATAAAACGTTCACGTGCATCTCAAGCTTAGACAACTTTGCTGCTTTCTTTGACCAGGTTTTTCCCCAAGAAAATGTCTGTTTATCTAATAAACTTCTCGCTTTTGACTTACCAAAGTTTACAAAAACATCGCTGACACTCGTTTGCATTTGAAAGAGTAGGCCTACCAGCATATATTCACAAATAGGAAAGTATAAAGGTATCAAAGTTATGACTCGCGACGAGTTTCTGGAATTATTCTTACTTTAAGTGACGTGAAGAGAAACAAGTGGTTTGTCAAAAACTTTTAACGCAATTATCACACTCTTCAACCCTTTTAACTGTTTTAGAAAAAAACAATTAGTTTTTGAGCTAAAGTCTGTCTTTACACTAAATATCTTTCGAAAGAATAAGAAATTCTGCTTAAAAATACATTACAATCCGTGTCGTAAACGCAAAAGTATGGGTTGGGAAAAAGCGAGGGACTGAACGTTTTGTAAGGGGATCAAACGTTTTGTTACATCTGACAAAACAACTGCTCCATGCCTCGCGTCACAGGTCAGGGACGAAATTGCGACAAAGAAGAAATTGTGGAAAGGTACTCCACTTACACGTATAGTTTTTCCTGAATAAAAGTACAAGCATTGCAGCGATACTTAGGTATGCCTCTCCCAAAAGACTCTTTATTTTTTCCAACCGATTTTTGTCCACGTTAAAAAATTGATTTTTTCGTATATGTCAAAGCTGGTGCGCTTTTCATATTTAAAAAAAATTAAACGCGGTTAGTCATCAAATGGAACACAAATTGCACAGAAGGAAGCAATCAAACTTGTGAGAATGTAAGAAGTCTTGGACAAGCACACCTTTTACCAATGGGACTGCCCAATATCTATTGCTGCAACACCCTCATAGCTTTCTTGCAAATACAGTATAAAGAATGTTTGGACTCTTTATGCCACCGACGCCTTTAAAAATGTTTATACATATTGCATATCTTCCTTTTGGTGTCAACTACAATAACATCCGGTATCACTGATCAGTGAGCATAACATTCGCATGTATTTCATGTAATAGGCGTACATTTGGCTATCGGCTGATAGGCTATAATACTTATAGACTGCATACGGCCATGCTTTTATAGCACGTCAACATGACAGGCACCATGCTGGCATTTAACCCAATGACACACAAATCACAACAAAAACATTCACAACAACAATCTGATTAACCAGTTGAAGACCAACCCGCCATTGAAAGTATAATTACTCCAAAACCACCCGGAGAAACAATCGACGCTTGGCTCCTGTTATCGATCCTGCAAGCCGATATCGACCGTCAATTCGTCTCTCGATTGTTTCAACGGTTGTGTTTCCTGGCATTAAGTCAACTAACTTGCTAAGAAAAAGAAACGAACATATAGTCAAGATATCAACATGCATTCTAATGAACGCTCGTCACTAATTGTGACTTGCCAATAAGCACAAGGCTGCAGTCATGCTTTTTTCCACAAAGGCTTTGTTTTACGAGGTTTTCGCACCACGCGACCAACCAGCGTATTTCTTTGCCTACAGCAGCTCAAATGTAACCACCTGAAATGCGGCAAAATGTGGCAAAACACAACACTGATTGATCGAATTGTGCGTTTATACGTTGTTTACACATTATGCCTGTTAAATGAGTTCGCTGTTAATTTAGAAAGACAGTATTGTCCAAGTGCAGCAGCAAAACCGGTTTTTGTGTAGTTGTCATGGCATTGCCAAAAACAGCAGCAAGACCGGTTTTTGTGTAGTTGGGTTATCGTAAATGTAACGTTTCATCCGTCTCAGGCCAGGGACCGAGATAAAAGCACTTATCCTTAGTTTTAAGTTATTACTAGAGGTTATTTGTTTACGCCATTACCGCAAAGCTGTTTGCAGTTTAAAACCCATCTCCCGATGATAGACTGCCTTTCCTTTTAATTCTATCCGGCTAATGCTGAAAAGGCTTCTTCCGGCTTCAAGAAGCTCATAAAGTCGTATAACAGGCATACTCAAGTCGTCGCCACGAGCCGTGTCAGGTAATGGATGCTGTATTAATAAAACTATGAGAAAAACTCCGTGATTAGGTCACCTCTTACTTTAGTCCTCAGCGGTCGCGGAATCTTGCACGACTTGTCATGGCGCGCGTGAGGTCTGCTGCGTTTTAAAGTGACTACCCATGCCCTTTACTATATTTATTTCCCTGCCAATTACGTGATCCTCAAAAAGCAACCATAACTATCCATAGCTATTTTTTAAAGAAAAAACACGGAGTAATTTAATGATGTATTACCATCAAAGAGACATCAAGTACATAAACTCGATAAGCCCTTCCAGACTGACTTTTCTCTTGGGAGACATCGCAAGAAATGTATTTCATACCTCTATGATATAATTAAAAAGTGATAGAACGTTATGAACAATTTATTTAACTTGCGTGCTTGCAAGAAATGGCTAATTTGGATCACACAGTAGCTATCATTTAAACTTGTTAAGAGTGCAATGTCACGTTGCAAAGTCATTATTTTCATTTTTAGATATTAGCTTGTATTACGTTTCATTTGTGTTGTCTGTTTCACAATATTTTAACTGGGAATAATGCGGACGAATTTAGCAGCTTTCCGAGCAAAGAAAAAGTGACTTGGCAAAATTTCCTAATCAGTGCTTAAGATTGGGAAAAAACTGTATTCAACTACAGATTTCCATGGTGTAAGTTTGTGTGCTCTTGTCAACTTGTTCTCATGAGGCAATTTGCATCCTCACCCTTGGCACACTGAGAAATGCAAAAACAGAATAGCTGTGTTTCGTCCAGATGCAATTAGTCAGGGTTGTCCAACTTCTTGTCCTGAGGGTCACATACAAAGAAATATAAGAAGGGCTGGGCCACTTGCTAGAAGTAAGATATATTGCTCCACTTCTAGCACATTAGTGTGAGCAAACTTTTCTTATAGTTATGGAGTACAAAGAAGACAAAAACTCAACACGCTACATTGGTCGGGGAAATTCTCTCAGGGACTTGGGGCCCGAACTGCTGTGTCTAAGTTACTGTAAAAAGGTACGATTTTTCTTGGCGAGACACGTGGCTATCTACAATCGGCTGCAGGCGCAGAAAGCGCTTATGATGATCCTGTGACGGAATCACGCGTGCCGAATGCTGTGCTTAGGACCTTTGGGCTGAAAAAGAGTTAAAATTGTACGTACAATACAGCTTAGCACAAATATTATATGGGGACCATAATGCAGTTTATTCGTTAAATCTAATACGGGTCAATTGAAAATATATGTCGAGGTACAGTTGGCTGTAGTTAGTATTTTTGTACTATGCTTTTAAATGATTAGAATAAAAAGTCTTTAAGGTATTAAAAGGGTGTGTTATTACACGTTTTGCAGTATAATACTGTGTTGACTCTTGCAACGACGTTTACTAATCACTGCTGCTCCAATCGATCCTAGCACTGCTCGAGCAGAACCGTCACCAGAAAGTCTTCAACAAGGAGGCTTTACATTTGTGCAGGGGGGCTTGACATTGTAAAAACTGACAAAATTCAACTGATTTATAGTGTTTCGTGTTTCAATTTGGGGGGGCTTGGAGCATTGCTTGGGGAGCTTAACCCATCAAAGCCCCCCGAGGCGACGGGACTGATAGAGAAAGACCTCGCATCTCACAAGCATACAGGGAAAGTTTTGATTACGTTTATGATATTTGCAGAAAATCGACAATTATTTAGTTTTGTGACATTTCCCCGAAAATTAGGGTTTTGTTGTGATTTTTGGGGAAGAAAGAAGCGCTTTACATCCGAGCAGCCTTTAAATGCAGCATGGCTTTGACCGACGACGTCTGCACGAAATAAAGGTCGAAGGAGCAACGCATTCAAATCTTCAAAACATCCAAGTTTATTATCATTTTTGTTGCCGGAAGCGGAAGCCAAAGTTTTACAATACCCTACGTTCTTTTCTTGCAATGTAGCAAAGATTTTCTGTAATGCTTTTGCAGTCCTTGAGGAACATAGCAACGCTAAACGCTTGATAAGCAGGCAACATTATATTGCGCCAGTGGAAGTATACGAGCATACGACACACCAAACAAAAAAGAGTTCTACACGCAAATCTTCAGATCTGCAACCTGCGGATGGACAAAACAGGACAGGGTGGACGACTGCACACTTTGGCCCTTTTCTACCACAACATCTCCTTTTTCCATATGTATTTCTGTATGTACATTAGCATTTGTTGCGTTTGATTCAATTTGAATGAGAGCTATAGATAATGCTGTATATGCGAAAACGTGTAATATCCGACTAAATAGGCTACACTGCACACTTGTTCGCCGTTCGTAATTCTCTGAATATTAACTGCTCAATATACATCTAACAAACAGTTTGTTTTGCAAGTGAAAAAAGGTAAGAGCAGGTTATTGCTGTTCATACATGAGAAAATAACCTAAATAAAAATGGATGTCTGTCCTAAATGCCAAAAAGCATTAAATTGTAGTTCAAAAGCTATTTATTGTGATATCTGTAATAACTGGCTTCATCTTAAATGCTCCAATGTAAGTAACATCCAATTTGCTGAGCTGGCTTCAAGCTCAGCACCATACTACTGCCATGCTTGTATATCAAACGCCCTGCCCATTAATGCAGTGATAAACACAAATGATGTAAAAACAGACTACTTAGGATTAGCAGAAATGAAGGATGAAGATATAGAANTNGGATGCGATTATCATGACATTAACTCATTTAACCAGCTAAACACTCAATATAAGAATAATATCTGCCTTCTTCATGTTAATATTAGAAGTT
>JGI24021J15306_10000376_pt1 | contig 32191 bp, 20 predicted proteins | sample Ectturendosymbi1_FD_15306 | JGI IMG/M metagenome (IMG submission 15306)
AGTCGACAAATTAACAAGCAAAAAGTATGCGAAAACACTTAATCTCCTTGCGAAGGTAATAAAGTTTTTGTAAAATATCAAGCTCAAGGGGGTGGGGTTAACCCCAACCCCCCCCCTTGCGTACGCCCTTGCTTAATTCTCGGATTCGTAGCAGTTAATCCGAATTTTCGCTAAAGCCTGTTTAGGCATTTTTTGATCTACGAAACGGTGAAATCTTTTTAGTATGTCAGTATCTCATTGAAACACCAAGCGTTTTTCAATTTGCTGAATAATTGTTTTTAATAATATGTCATTCTTCTCGCTGCAGGTTGCTTGAACCAAAAGTTTATCCGTCGTATCTACCGCCATATAAACAAAGTTTGCCACGAACCAAAAAGCGTGTCAATTATTAAAACTCTTTACATGGGTTGCTAATGCTGTAGCTGCTTGGTCATGTACGTAGATTAAATTGGGAAAGTATTATTTGTTAATTTGTGACATCATTTTTTTGAGCAACAGCTCTTCTTTACGGGATCGCATTGCTTACATCCGGGACCTTTTCCGACGCAGTCGAACGGACGTTGACGGAGCCGTGAACAGAAAGCAAATATTTTACACCACCATCGTGTTACTTTTTGAGGCGGCTTCCAAGTACATGCAAACGATGGATCCTGGCATTTTTGGAGGTGGGTGTCTAAAGCCAGCTACAAGTACTTGAGCTTGGTGCCACTGCGCGCTTCTCCAGCACACACCAGCGTACGTGCTGCAGTGTGTTGTTTGATCGTTGTCAATCAGGAGTAAGCAGCTGAAATTTCTGCGCTGCTGTTTTTTTGCGGATCGAGGTGAGGTTTTCTCCAGACTGCGCTCAACATTGGCAGCTTGGTGTGAGTTTCAGCCACGGACCAAATTCACCGTCAAGCTTGATTTTGACGACTAAGGTGATTGTGCTGCGATGCACAAACCGTCTCAATTCAATCGCACTGGATTTTGCTTTGAAGCGCTTAATGCGATAGCAGAACCAGAAATTTGGAAACGTTTATTGCTGGTGATTGATGTGGCGCCTGGGTAATTAATCTTTTGTGCTTTACTGGAAGATGATATGCCATTGAACAAAACTCTTTCAAGATACACGTAATTATACCAACGATTGTGCGCGAACTGTGCATTTGCATTTGGTAGGTGGCGACAAGGCAGAGAAGCCTTTCGTGCATATTGCGAACGTGGCCGAAACGTCTGTGGTCCCGTTGCACTCGCACAGAGCCAGCGACGCCAACGAAACGTTCCACGTTGCTAAGGAAGCCTGGACCATATTACACGCGCTTGAAACCTTTGAGAAAGGTAAACAATCCGATATCGTTTCTGCATTCCTGACGAAGCGAATTACCTGCGTTATGTGTCATCATTCTCTATCCTATTTGTATTTCACAGCATTGTTTTTCACGTGAAAAGTAGGTTGAGGCAGCAACGATGCGGCGTAGAAGGTGCAATCCAATCGCTTGCTTATGCTAGAATGGTGTGAACCATAGGTTTTAAATATCAAAGCGGTATTCAGTGATCTCGTGGCTTCAAATTTTAACTGCGTTGTTACTGTTTGCGAATATTTTTCCCTAGCAACACAAGAAGAAAGTAAGTTAGCAACGTTACAATGGCGTTTTTGTTCCAACAACAGATTTCAACCACCTGAGTCGTAGATGGAAGTGTGACCGGTGGATTTGGTTCCAGCTTTTCTTAGTGGACATGCACTCTTTCGAAGGAAACTTAAAAAGTGCTCTCTCGCGCCTCAAGCAGATCGAGCAAAAAGTTCATGACCTGAGGTGACACCTCGCTCAGATGTTATATTGCTGTTCGTTATCACGAAACGCGGCTTTAATTTTAGCAAATGCATTGTTTACCTTCAAACGTCACAGAAAATCCCACGCAGCTCGGTATTCTTCGATCAAACAAAGCGGTGGTAAAACTGCATTTCGAGCTTTCTTTGTCGGCAAGTGTCGTCATATTGTAATCTCATTGCTCTTGTGACGCTGCATTTCAAGTACACAGTCCGTCAAAGTGGGTTGGCAGTGTGGCATGGCCTGGCCGTTGGTCTATGTGAGAAGACAACGATTTAAGAGGAGCAATGCAGAATTAACTTATTCCATGTTTAGAGCAGTTTGACGTCATGTTAAGTAGCTGGCATCGCATTTAATTACGACTTGCCTTTTCAATTTTAAAATCATCGAAACAGCAACGTATTTTAGAACGATTTCCTAAAGCACATTCTACCCAATTGCATAACAGTGTCTTCCGTTGAAATGCAACGATCAAGTCTTTCTGCCGGTGTAGAGGCAATACTTGTGGCTCTAATTTTGGTTAGATGGAGTACACCTGAGGAATGCTTTTTTTTCCAGAAGCCATAACCTAACGTCGAACAGACCCTGGGAAATGTCTGTTCAATTACGGTATATCAACCAACTGTTGCGTGTATTTCTTGGTTTTGCATGCAGGCCAACGCCCGACGTGCTGCGACGAGTCTACTGCCAGCTAGCTTCAACGTGTTTCTTATCGAACCTCTTAAGCGTAAGTGTCTGAAAAGATGTTTAGCATGTCCAGACTAGCTGCACAATAACTTCTCGAAAAGTATTACCTTATTTGCAATAGTTAATAGTTTATCATCACTGGCTGTTGTATTTCCCCGTCTGTTGTATTTTCCTTCCTACCAAAAATTTGGTATCGATTCTTCAGTAGTTAGTGAGTTAAGTTTTTATTTTGGTGCAGAGTTTCCTTTGTAATACAGGAGTTTCGATTTTGAAGCAGCACAAGTCTCACAACAGACCTTTCACCGTCTTCGGCCATATACAAATGTAATCTTGTTTGCAGGAGTCGTGCGAATATGTGTTTCGCTTAATTGAACAGTTTCCTCTCAAGTCTACTGCGCTTGCCACTGACAGACCCACTCGACTCCATGCTCCAAGCGAAAGCTCAGACACCACATTGTGGATCGAAAGCCAGGGACCTGTTCCTGCTGCGAAATTGCTTACGGTCCAACTGGCGCTCGACGACATCTTACCATTTTGCGTACACGTTTTCTCGTCAAGGTACTGTCAGCGATTTGACCTGTTTTCTTTTTTCTTGCATTCATTCGGAACATTCGCCCTAGGTTTATCTAAACATCTGGTTTGGCAATCAATTCGACGTCAGTGGCGTAGCCAGCACATTTTGGGATGGGGTGAATCGTTTGATTTTTGCGAGCAACAGTATTTTGTTTGGGACACCGCCTCTCAAAGCAGGAAATGACAAGATATGCTAAAAATTGGGGGGGGGTGGCCCCATGGCTACGCCAATGTTTGACGTGGCCACAGTTGAGATGATGTTGTTTTTGAGCTTTTGTCTTTTACAGCGTGTTCTTGGCAATTCGATTTTTTCGTGGAAGAATTTGCTAATCGTTAATCTTCTGCGATGTCAGTGATAGTTTGCTTTTGTGGCGTGAAACACTGCGTGGTGGTACTCGTTGTGTCGCATTGACCACAGCGTGTATCTTCCACGTAAATCGACGGTCAGTTCGCCTCAACAACTCTGCCTTTGCAGTCTGCAACACGTCACGTTGTCTGTCGGAGATGATCAAACCATGGGTCACATCATCATCTTATCGCAACACGACTGGCCGAAGTTGCGTTCCCAATGCTGCCGAATTCTGAAACGGGTCGTGGAAAATCGAAGTTGGAAATTCGAACAATTCTTTAAATACGTGATCAGTGAGTCGGCTTGGCAATGTGATGAAGTACAGCTTTTTACTGGTTTACTCAAAAAGTTCTGACGTAGGATTTCAAGCCTGACGTGTGTTGGTTTAACCCTGAGAGTAGTTCCGCCTAAAATGGACAAACGATTTATTTTCTGCAGCAAACTTCCGTTCATATTTCAACTTGTCGTGATTGAGGAACTCTCTTGTGAGTTTTTTTTCAGCGCTACCATAAGTTAAAGATACATTTGAGGTTTTGACATCTTAGCATTGTTGATCTTTTTCGATAGAAAAGCGAAAAGAGAAAGCATTTAGCTTTTGCTAGTGGAGTATGTGGATAAATTCATTTATGTCTTACTATTTCGCAAACACCTTGTAAATCTCACCTTACCCACCGCGCCTCTACTGAATACATACGTTGCGACATTTGTAACTACAATGCACCTGTAACTTCTCCGTTACACCTGGCAGATATAGATATACTGGAAGAAGTAGCCTTCATCAAGAATCGAGGAACCTGCAAACTTTCACTGCTTGAGGCGAAACAAGAGTGAGTCTTCTTCAATTCTGATTGCAAACAATTCTTTGCAGCAGCCTTGCGTTATTGCATTGGGAAAACAATCGCTCTTTGTTACTTATAAGGGACATGTTATTGGCCGAATTTAAACCCCCAAGACAGTACATAAGACTGGTAAGTGTAAATAAAATCTAGTCTAATTCACAAGCCCCTGATCAGCTTGAAATCTTTCATTGATAAGACCAAAAGCCGCACCCTCTTGTGAAATGCGTTATTTTTCAAAGACTTTCGGAATCCAGTCACACAGGGTGCCAGACGTGTGATCAAATTTCACTTTATAAGCCTGAAAGCACATTGGTTGTTTATGAACCCTATCAGGTGGAGATCTCAGGCGTTGCTAGTTACGTCATAAATTGGCAGCCAACTGGTTTTCGCAAGTGCGCAGACCACACGCTTTGTCATAACCCCACGGTTTTAGACATATAAACCTATTACAAGTAACTTACAGTATTTCGAGAAAACCACCGTTCAATTCTTCCTGTGGGTATATTGTACGCATTGATGTAATAGCAGTTGCCCGGCATTTAAAAATCACAGGTTAACGTAAAACTCCTTGACTTGACCTTTCCTTATTGTGGTAGTTGTCATGCAGCTGTTGTCAAGCAGAGGATATTGTGAAGGTCAACACGCGGGTAATGATCGAGCACCTTGAACCTTACTATGTTCTTCGCGGGGGTTACACCAACTTTTGGCCAAATACTCTTCCGTTTTCATCAGATAGCAGCGACCCCACATAAGCAGGGGACAGAATATTTCTACATGACCTTTTCTAGAGCAACCAGCTTGCAACGCTATCTGAGACCTAGTTAGGTTTGATCGCACACCAGTGGATACCTGATGAATTTGTAGAGGTAGATATCTGGCTGTTGGGATTCGTTTGGAATTGTTCGATACAAACGTTTAGGAATTGCGCGACAAACACAGAACGCATGATTGCAGAACGAGTCTGTTAGGCCAGGTCCAATTCTCGGGTCCAGGACATTTCGGCGATGGTGGTCGGAAATGTTTTTTACGAAGAAAGTGTGCTTTTGAAATACAGTAGAATTGCCCTATAACGTCACTTCAAGGATCCGACGAAAAGCGTCGCTATGGGCGAAGGGACGATATAGCCGAACTTTATTGCACGAAAAAGGTAGGGATTCTGCCGTGACCGAAGAAAAAGCGTCGTTGGCGAACTGTCGGTATAGCCGAAATCGTTACAGGCGAATTCTACTGTATTTCGAAGGTTAGATTACAAAGGATGTTTGCTTGCCCTAAAGCTAAGCCCTAAACCTGAATCCTAAAGTTAAACACAAAATATTTTGAAGAAGTACACAAAAAGCGCTCCCACCAAAAGCATCATGTCTTTTAATCGGTTCATCGCCGAATTGTCCCATTCCGCCAATTCTCATGAATATTGTTGAATGCCACATGAATTGACACCTTCGCCAGTGTTGAGGGCTCGTCGCCATGTTTGGCTGATGGAAATGGCACTAGTTGATCTTGTAACGAAGAGATAACAAGTGCGCAGCTGACCGCAGCAAATCAATCTTATCTCTGCCACGCTACGCCTAGGATTAATATACTGAGTTTAAACAACTGTGGCAGTCCAGTGTAGAGCTTCGGTTTCTGATAAGTCTTCTCCGTTTTGTGAATTTAGTTCAATTTGCTTGACTATGTGCGAGCGAGCTGCTCCGAAACGCCATTTATACTACGTGCTGAAGAAATTATCTAGTCTAGCTATGTCCAGCCCGTGGGCCTCATGCCGTCCAGTCGAAGGTTTTGTGCGGCCCAGTTCAGGGTTTTCGCTGTAGCAGAAGTATCCTACATACTGACAACCTGTCCTTGTTTTGATAATCTTGAATTTGACATTTTTGATGCAGGTGGTCTTAAGTGCCATTTTATCACGTCTGTTGCCATTGCAGTTATAATTCGAACGCTTTTAGTACATTAGCGTAAACTACATTTAGTTTGCTAAGATCAAATAAGCCATTCAGTGCGCGGCCTTTCATTAATCTGTCATTCAATATGCGGCCCTGGTCAAGATAGTGACATAATTTTTGGCTCAGTAAGCCAATAGCCAATTGGGTTGGCATAGCTGATCTAGTGTTTCCAAATCTTGGAATTAATTATGGCGCGGTATCGGTGGAGTGGCTGGTATTGTATGCTGAAGTACTGAAGCGTCATCTGTAAATATGCTGAAGCGAGACGTCTGGTAGCCAGCGGCTTGTTAACTTCTGTGGTAGATGGACTCGAGCGGCACATAGAACTTATGGATGGCTAGTTGACCTGATGCTTGCTGAAGGAAACGAGTATTGAGTTTTGCAATATTTCTTTCATGTTGAACCCTGCTGTAGTTTTTCTTTAACGTGATCTAAATTTTTTTGGACATCTGTCCTCGCTTCATCCTGATCTCAAACATGAGTTTTATCAGCTCATGTCAATGTTTTATTAACTTCATCATGGGCGCCGGAAGGATTTTTTCAGGAGGGGGGGCAAAAGAATTTTTCCACGGGGAGCCAACAGTGGTTAAATTTCATTTTGCCAACTTGGCCCGACCTTCCGACGCCCATTAACTCAAATATTTTCTTGCCGAGCTCGTCATGCTCCCACAAAACTTCAGTCTGTTACGCACAGGCGCGCTCACGCGACTAGAGGCGCTAACCGCGAGGACGACGAATCGTTTTGGAGCGCAATGAAGCAGAACGTGCAGCGGAGCGTCGAGGACGTGGACCGGTTGCTGCACGACTACCTGCTGGAATGCAAGGATGCCCTCATGTCTTGCGTGAATTTGGTTGAACCGCGATGACCTTCCGGAGCTCCGCACAAATGTATTTGTGAGACGGAAGATGCCGCGCGCTGTGCTTGTGCAAGTGGAGGTGGAACAAGCACGCAGATAGTGAATCAAAGGCGGCAGAACGGCGTCCATCAATGATTCACGCGTCGAAGAACTTTTGAGCACAATTTGTTCAACACTAGCATTATTCTGACTTGAGATCAGTCGAAAATGCTTCCTTTTTGCGCATGTGAACGAACAGTGCGTAATATTGGACAAGGAGTTTCCCACTAAATTATTTCTTCTGCGTGGGCGCGTGATGTTTTTTTTCTCTCGCAGTCGTAATTACCTCACCGCAGGATCAGTACTTGGTCGTTGCTGAGGTTGGGTTGTTGAGGCTAACTACAGACGAAACGTAGTACATGGCCCGCAAGCGATACCCGAGAAAAACTATCCATATCTTCATCTAGGATTTTTGAAAATGTTCTCTTCATTGCTAAAGGATATGTTTTTTGAATTGCAATGACTTACAGTTTTTTCATCACTTAATGTTGTTGATATAGGGTTTGGGCGTGCCATTGCCCCTCAAATGGAATTTTGCGAGATAGTTTAAAGACTGCAGGAAGGGTTAATACAGCTTTCGTTTAACTGTTGAACCCCTGACCAGGGCGAGAATGGCGAAAGGCCTGGTTTTCGACCAGCAGGTTGCTGATGCGAGGCCAAGCTAACCGTTAGTTACGTTACATTTTCGAAAAGTCAAAGTTATAGTCGGTTAACCTCTGATAAATCTTGAAGATCTGTATTTTTTGTGAAAACGGATACCATTTTTCTACATTACAGTACTCCACCACTCATAAACAGTCTTTTTCGGTGGATGTACGCAGTCTTAAAATATAGCACGCTCGAAAAAAAGGAATTTATACAGCAAATGATTCCACATTTCGCAACGAACTCTAATCTTCTGTCATTGTCGCTTAACTAGCTACGTCGTGAAACTCCAAACGCTTTTCCTGGGAATGCTGTCATTTATGGGACGCTTACCAGCGGTTGTCACGAGTAGCCATCAATTTCATGATCCTGGTCAAGGAAGAAGATTTTGTAGGCACCCACATATGGTAAAACTCTGGTATGGACCCAAGGAAATCGAGCCTCCTACCGAGACACTCGCGTTACTTTTGGACTTGGTATTTGTCTTTTTCAGTTGTCTTTTGTCAATAACAATTTATGCATTAGCCACTATTTCCCGACGGTATGTTAAGTATCATGTGACCCTTGTCCGAGTCGATCGTTTTCCATGTTTAAAGCCATAATAAGACGTTTCTTAAGCTTGTGCGTGGCCACCGAGTAAGAGGGATGCTGGTCACTTGGAAGGAAAATGCATCATTTTGATATAGTTGTGCTGCAGGTTGATTTCAATTAGTGACAGTAGATGGCGAGAGGCACGAGGTACACCACGATTTTCGGCAGGGGATGGGGTTTACTATTGGTCAAACATGTTGCTCGGTAATTTTTACCAATCCTTGATAGCAAAACAGGTCGCAAACTTTGCAGCAAAGTAATAGGAGCGCTTCAGGAGACAATGTAGTGTTGCTTGTGGATCCTATGTTGAGTTGAAGGTAGCATACAGACGGCAAACAGCCTAGTGCTCGTAAAATCTAGGTAGGTAGGGTTATTATGGATTTTTGTGGTGCCAACCACGAAGTAACAAATGCAATGAAGTGGATAAACCTAAAGAGCAACTGTCGAAAAGAATCATTTCACAGACGCTATGATCTCAAAGTACATATTTCGCCTACGGAGTAGCCTCATCAGCTCTTATTCCAGAGGTGGAGAACCTGCGGCCCGCGTGAACATTTGATATGGCTCGCATCAAAATTTTCGTTACCCAAGTTAGAATTCAACATCGCGTCAAACCGAAGCGCCATGATCAGCAGGTACTTAGATAGTAAGTCAAGAAAATTCACTGTCACTTATAGTCAGATAAAGGTAGAATTATAAGATATAAGTAATTGATTTTGCGGCCCGGTAGCGATAATGCACAACTCATGCGGCCCGTGATAGTGAATAAGTTCCCCACCCTTGTCTAATTCTTTAGGAAGTCTGCAAATTGCTGTGAACTACATGGTTGAGATACAAAGAATTTTAGGCCAGTCGAAATGGGGAAAATATTGGAAATAATTGGTAGAAAGCTAAAAATTGGTATAACTGGTGCCGCGGGCCGCCAAGTATCAATTCTTTTCGCCAAATAAGAGTAATAGACCAATGACATATAACACGGCAGATGGTAGCGGTCCGCGTAAAAGGCCGTCTCTCTACTGCCAGGCTCACCTTTGTCACGGTCTATGAAATAATTGATCACGTGCGTGCACGGTCCATTGCGAAGATCGAACAGACCTCAGTGCTTTACTGTAGTGTTTGCCGTGGTACTGAAACTGCTACAGTGAAGTGGTATTGTAGCCTCCTGTAACCACGTTTGGTACGGTCCCGGGTGCCGCAGTGGCGTCCATGTTTCGGTGATTTTCTGAATTTCACTTGCTGCGGTCATGTCTTCGCATAAATCTAGAAAACGCATTAGACTCGCAAAGAAAGCTGCGCGTCCAGAGTTGAAAGGAGAAGACGTTTGGCAGGGCGTAGCTTACCACAAATGGTTTGATGTGTCTCCTGACTCTGTGAAAGATAATGTTGAACGAATTGACTTTTTGCATATCTCTCACGAAGATTTTATCAAAAAGTAAGTTATTGTAATATCTAATGCCATGTTTTTGTTTGTTTGAGCTTACATTTTAGTCAGTAACTAAAACTATAGGTTAGGCTGATATTATTGTCAATTATGTACATACGTACAAATGATACACAGGAGGAAATGTAAAAAAGTTCAAGCATTACACAGCACAGAATGTGGTGTTCGTACAGACATGCAGGCAAGAATAACAAGAAGTAAATGAATGAGAAACAAAGTCCAAAACAATGCACCAGCAAACTCTCATCATAACACGGAAGTGTTCTTTTAGGGTCAAAAGGGAATACTTGTAAAAGAATCAGGCATGTGATTTGAATTGATCATAGGTTATACTTATACAGTAAATGAAGGTGCCCTGTAAAAGATGTACTCAGTACTATATGTTTGTCAGTAACAGATCTTCGTTGTGGATATAAAATGATGTAACCAGGTGAGAACTGATACTTTTTATGGCAGGGATTGGCAAACACCGGGTTGCAGCCTGGTGCAGTACAGGTTCATGAAGAAATTGTTACCGGGTCATGTGGAGCCAAGGGCAATTGATCCAAAAACGACTAGAACGACTGACATAAGGAGCACACTGCGGGTGCTTTTGACTACTATAATCTTTACAGGTCGAAGCATCTTTTTATTGATAGCAAAGCAAGCCCAGATATCTCACTGAATCACTGCCATGATGACTTGCAAGTTGTAATAAATTTGCATGTTCCAAACATTCATTATTTAATTAATTGAGGGCTGCTGTGCAAAATAATAGTTAATACCAGGCTGAAACCGGTCCACAGTCCAAGAAAGGTTGCTGACCCTTGCTTTATGGTGAGCTAACCAATGACACCACAATGCCAATGGCTGTAAAAAGGCAATGTCTAAACAACCGTATCTGGTTTTAGCCTTGGAAAGACTATAAAAAAATTCCCAAGTTGGCTGGCATGCGAGTACGTAAGTGTGTTACTCTAAGCCCAAAACAAAGTATTTTTTGCTACAGTTGAGCACTCAGCAAAGGTGTCTGTGAGCTTATCTGTAGTATAATGAAATAATTTTGTTTATCATTAACATCTTTATCATGTTTCAATTATGCATGAAGCATTACATCATTTAGAGTTTAAACTTGTTCGTCAGTATCACCTCTTATATTTGGGGACCATCAACAATGAACCCTACTGGCTATATTAGCTGGTTGACATTCTTATGCACATTGGTGTATTGTCCAGGCCCATAGACATGGGGCATTCAAAGATGGTACATCCCAAATATTTTTGTTCACCCCCAAATTTTGTTGTGCCTGGAAAAATTTGTTTTGAACATACATTAAAAATAAAGTCTTACTCCCATGAAATTTATTTTTCCCTCCCAAACCTTGAAACCTAGCATTAGCTATACAGTAATTAGTTTTTTTAAACAGTAGTTTGTGGTTACTTATTACAAACAATGTAGCCACAATTATTGAATACATAATTTTTTTGACGTTTCAGCTTTGTTGTAAGCAATCATCAGGAAAATCCTATGAAATCCGGTGAGAAATGCAAAGACTTATACACCGCTATGCCATCATGCCCTTTCAACTCCGTTTCACACATGAAACTAATAAATTGAAAAATCTTTTACATATAAAGACATACAGATTCTTCGTCGTCGTTTAAGTATAGTTTACAAATTAACATGCACGTGTGGGTCAAATTACATAGGGCTGAGTTGCCAAAATTTAATATCCCAATTGAACTAACACAAATTTGATCAATGTTCTGAAGTCTGCAAACATTTTTTGGCCAATCCCACATACTGTTTTGACTTCAACCAATCGGAAATATTGGGAATCATCATCAGTCAAAAGAAAATTTGCTTACTTGAGTCTCTTCCGATACAAGAATACCAGCCAGACCTCAACATTGATGGTTGATCTATCCCCTTACTGCTTTTTCATACATACTGGTCTCTATCATGTAATACAGTACGAATGCCTTCAAATTGCATCTTTATTTTTCTTTCTAACTGTTTTATTGTATTTATTTTCCTGATGATGGCTTATGACTAAACTGAAACATCGAATTTAAAATAATGTATTCAATAATTGTAGCCATATTATTCGCAATAAGAATATACAGCAACTCTGTACATTGCTTGTAACCAGAGTTTGTGGTTTGGTTACAAATATTGTCATTAAATAATGATTGTTTTGGAATTTGTGATTGTAATCTTTCACTACCATATTTCTTTTTGAAGATAATTTTAAAATTTGTTGCAGAACAGTTGCATCTAACTAGTTTTTATGTTGATTTCAACAATGGTAACTATGTATTTCATCTTTTAGTTGTGGTGACTCTATCACATAGGTAGGTGACAGTTCTGTACAGAACAGTTGTTATTGACAAAAGCGTTATACATGTTCTAGAACATTGTTTTTCTTTGGTGATTATGCTAAGCGCGCAACTGGGTAATATTGCATTTTATAAAAAGATACAGTTTTTTTATAAACGGCCACAAATTATTTCATTAAAAGGTCCCATTAGCTAGAGTAGGTTTCCAATGATATCCTTGCTTGTTGCGTTGTGGATTCATAAGGAAAATGAAAAATTAATAAAGCAGTGCCCTTATGTTCAGGGTTGGCTATGGAAGAAATTATATTAAACTTTGAAAGGGATACTTTTTATGTAAATGGATTAACAATCAAGATAAAGTGTAGTATGTTTCACAGTGCTGATTTCATCATCATCATCAGATCTTATGTGAATGTGCAGTACCCCTTGGGGCATTGTGAGTAGAGCCAACCATGTTCACAAGAGCTCGCCATGTATGGTCCTGGGCAAAGTTGAGGTCTGAGGTGATGTCCAACTTCTCAAAGTCATTTCTGACCATGTCACTCCAATGAGTGAGCGAAGCTCCACAAAGTCGATTCTGTCTGACTGCTACAGCATCGAAGCCATGGACAGTGCAGAATGGGTGCTGCAGTAGCATACGAAATGCAAGTCCATACCAGCAAACTTGGTGATGGGCTGTGAGGCATTTTGTTGGTAGTTAATGAGTGATGGCATGTATCATTGCATTGAGGGTATGCTCACGCCGGTGGGTATTGAGTGGTAATGGAAGAGCTCTGCTGTCAAATCTGTCTAGCCACGAGGGCAGATTCTTGCTGAAAGGCCAGGTCTCAGCACTACACAACAGCACAGACAGAACCACTGCATTGTATATGCACAACATAGTGTTGCGAAAAAGGGCTGGCTAGCACCACAGTGAGATGCAAAGGGCCTGTATAATGCTTGATGCCAGGACATGTCTTCTTCAGGTCACCATAAGTAACATGTTGTCATCGAACCTAGGTAGACAACTAAAGTCGACTGAGTTGCCATCCATAAATAGTGACAGAAGGTCTGGGCCTTTGCATACATGCATTAGTTTGGTTTTCAACCAACTTACATGATTCACAGTCGTATATGATAAGTGCTGCAGTGAGGTCTTGTGTATTATGGAAGAACAAAGGAGTATCATCAGCATATTCAAGGTCAGGTCAGTGGGAGTTGATGAAGGACATTGCTAAAATTTCTCGCAGACTTGAGACATCAGATGATGAAAGTTGCAATTGAAAAGATCAGGATCTGCCATGCAGCCTTGTTTATGCTGCAATTTACATGAAATCATTCCGAGAGCTTGTTTATATGAACGCAGCTTCGAAAACCTCTATACAGCTGCTTTAGTAATGTGATGATATTGCTAGGTATATCAACTTTAGGTGGGATTGCACACAGTGATGCATGGTCCACTGAGTCAAAGGCAGCCTTCAAATTGATAAAGGACATTTAAAGATGACAGTCATTTCCAAAACTCGTGTGTTTTCTGAATAAGGTGTAGTGTAGAAATATAGTTGATTGGTTTAGCATGAAGCCTGCTTGGTGAGAATGACAGCAGCCTTCAACTGCTGGGAGAGCACAACTGAGTAAGATACGGGTTGCGGGTGATGAGTTTACTGGAATAAAGAGGAGAGTGATCCCTTGGTGGTTGCTGCAGATCAATTGATTTCTACCATTCCAGAGCCTTTGTGCTTTTAGAATGGTAGAATTATGCTGCAAGTCCGGTTGTCAGGCAGCTTTGCCAAGATCTACTAGGCTGCATTAATAATGTGAGTTAGCCACAGGATAATAGATTGACTGCCAGCTTACGTTGTATGCTTTGCTTTGCCCACAGTCTGTTGAACATCAGTAAAAAATCTTATCGTATCTGCATTTGTGTTGATATCAAAACTGAGCTTCACCTTTTCTTTTACTGTAACTTTCATGATGCCTTATGCATGATACTTCGTAACAAGGTTTGTAATATTTTAGCTGATAATGAATTAGCTAAACACCTTGATTGTTTGAGTAACGTTGAGTTTCTGTGTCTATTCTTATTTGGCCTGTCTGATGCACCAATACAAATTTTGGTGGCTGTCTTTTGTGCTGTAGATGAGTTCCTCAAATTGTGCGGTAGATTTTGACTACATCCTTGTGACATCATGTGTCATTTATATGTGATTCATGGTTTCTTGTAGTATTTTGCTCATATTAGCTCACTGTGACATGACAAGATGGCATTAATCAGGTTAGCACCTGTCACAAAATAGTTGCTAAATAAATAAATAAAAAATTTACTGCTGGCTCATAGAATTTTAGAAGTGATTCTGCAGATACTAGGGGATCGGTTGTGTTTCAGCATCCTCAGCCATTTCAACGTCATCCGTAGTCATTGGAGGTCTGCGCATTTGGATTCTGACAAGTTGGCAATAGTGTCAGATGTGTGGAATAGGTTTATTAGACAACTGTGTGTCTTGCTATAAACCTGGGGCAACTATCATAATAGCTGCAAGATGCACAATTCTTTCCAACAAGCTCATTGCTGATTCATACAGTATATGGCCAACAAACTGGATAAATTTGGTATCAAGTTCTGGTTTGCTGTAGACTTTGAAACTAAACATATTTTCAATGTAATTTTTTACATGGGTAAAGATAAAATGGTTGCTTTCATTGAGGCTTTTTGTGGCTTGTTATGGATCTTACCTTACAAGAAATCAAAATGTCAAAAATGATAATTCAATAATGAAGTTTCCACTAACTCATCATAATAATCCAGGGATTCTAAGTATCTAGCAAGTCTGGATACTGCATCAATTCGCCTGGTGCTTATCCTCTCTTTTACTGCAACGTAGACATACATGCAATATTTGCACTTTACAAGAGAATCAATTCCAGCATTAACTAATACAGGGGTCACCTACCTTTTTGAAACTGCGAGCTACTTCTTGTGTACCGATTAATGCGAAGGGCTACTAGTTTGATACACACATCTGAAATAAAAATTTTGCTCAATTTACCTTCAATTATTTTAGTACTGATATTTGTTAATGTGAAGACATTGATCATGCTAATGTTATTTTTAGAAGAGGCCCGCGAAGACCTACATGGCCCTTGCAGGCGACCTAGTGTCTGCGGGCACCACGTTGGTGATCCCTGAACTAATATATACTTCCACACTTCAGATCGCTTTCCAGTACGCTCTTTCCAATTGCTCGACTCAGACATTGTGCAATAACAAAAATGACTTATTAGCTGTTGCTGAACTGCTCAGACAAATTCGCACATGTTCACTCCGATTCAATTCATTGGAATGAGCTTCTGGCTCCAAATCGCTTCACGATGACAATGAACACGAACAATTGTGATTCACAAGTGCTCTGCACAGGCAAGATATCTACTCGCCCCAATGGCTTATTTTATGTGTGATGGTGCATGTCTTGTATAATATTGTGTTTACAGCAGCAGATGTGGCTTCTAAACTCTTAAACTTTTCCAAAAGAAAATTACTTGAAATATCAAGTAATGGAAAAATTACTTAATCAAGTTACAAGTAAAGAGTTTCAAGTAAGTAATTACTTACTTGAACCCAGCCCTGGCAGGCATGTGAAAATGTTGTTTGGCTTTTCTTGGCATATCATATATCTCTGTCCTCTAAGCAGCCTGTCCTATTGTTGCTTCAATATTATGTTAATTGATTTCACAAATCACATGTACCTGTGGTATCCAGCTTCTGTTGTCATTACAGGTCCAATGTAAGTAAGTGTGATAGTTCAAACAGGTGAAGAAAATATGTGCACACATGATTCTCAAAATTATTGCTTTGTGTTGCTGAACCAGAGGTTCCCAAATGGGGTGCTGCAGCACCAGGTGTGCCATTTACGATGCTCAGGGGTGCCACAAACTACTGTATTTATTTGAGTATAAGTTGCATTTTTTGTACTAAAAATTCACCCAAAAAGTCAGGTGCGACTTCTACACGAGGTGCGACATGTATCTAGACAGCGCTTTGCACCTTCGTGTGTGCATGCATGACCTGGATGGAAGTGGGGACGATCAGTTATGGAATGACAGCTCTGATGATGAAGGTGATCAAGTTGAAGAGAGTTTGCCATCATCATGGGATGCTGATGAGGATGTTCCAAAAGAGGACTGGGATAAACTATTTGAGGACAGTGAATACAGTGACTTGGATGACTTTTTAAGTTTTTGTTACTTGATTTTGATGAATAAATGTTGTTTAAAAAATTTTGTACCGTTCGATCAGGTCAAATATGGAGGTGCAACTTATACTCGAATAAATACGGTAATGCGCTTTTCAATATATCATTAAAAATGCTATTTCCAAATGTCATGAAGCCTTAAAGAAAATTGCTATAGGTTCGCCATTGGATGCCGCAAGTTATATTTCTCTGCTGTAGGGTGCCAAAAGCTTAAAAAGGTTGGGAAACACTGTGCTGAACCTATTCAGCATTGGATGTTATCCATACATGCACTGTATGTCATTAATAAATCATTTTCATAAGACAAGATTGAATAACCACAAAGCAGTGCAACTACAGCATGTGACATACATTCAACACTTTGAGAGCTGAGGTACGATATATTCATACCTTGAAATCAGCCTAAATCCAGCAGTTGTCAGTTGCCTTACCATCGCCATAGCTCCTCCGCCGATTGTGCTAGAGAGCTGTTCAAGGCCTCAAACAGATCAGCTAGTGATCTAGTCTGCACTTGAAAAACATTTTTTTGGTTGGGGGTGTGGATTTTTTGTGAGTGACATCATAAGTGAAGTAGTTTTTTGGCCATTTTGGCTCATGTTATTTGGCCTAGGGCCCAACGTCTAGGCCAAAGTATTTCGCTGAAGTTTTCGTTGGAAACTAGGCTTGAATCTGAGTCTTTTGAGCCTTTGATCAACTTTCTAGCGTTTCTGATTCAAAAGTTATGATCTAAAATAAACAAATTAATTAATCATCTAATTAACTAATTAGTCAAATATTTTTATTACTTTAGATCATAACTTTTGCACCCAAAACCCCAGCAGGTCATCCAAAGTATCAAAAGACGTGGTCTGTAGCCCAGTTTCCAATAAAAACTTCAGCAAAATACTATCATCTAACAGTTTGGGCCTAGGGCCAGGTGAAGTGGGCCAAGGTAGCCTAGAAGTCCTCCACTTATGATGTCACTCACAACAAATCCGTACCCCTCAACCAAAGTTTTTTTGAGTGCAAAGTACAAGACTTGCTGAGTCTTTTGAGTTTTGACCGGGTCTGTAGCGGTTACTGGACGAGAGAAATATCCATGCAAAGCCGTTTGTGATCCAGGTGTTTTGGCGCGAACTGCCTGAATTAACCCGAACGCGAAAGTGTTAAACATGTCTTCCATAACTTCTTGGAGCAAGATGTTGAACAGACTGTGTGCCAGGAGCAGTACTTCTTGTAACAATATCCAACTTCTAATTCGGCTCTGATTGGATTCAGTTTCTAACATGAAATTTAAAAAGTTCATAATTCCACTTACTAAAACTTCAAAATAACTCTAAACTGATGCAGTTGACAAGAACTGTTCATTTACCTAAAGCTTTTAAGCATGTGGCTAATAAGCAATTATTAATTTCATTACATGAAGATTTACTGCTAATTGTCACAAAAATTTCTATCGCACTAAAAACCATGTTCATGCGTTTAAAATTTGGCCTATGCTGTTTTTGTACTAGCCACTGCTTTTATCATACAAGTGCTAATTGAGGAATATTCTGACTCAAAGTCATTTTGTGATTATTTGAAGATACACATATACGTGTGGCTTGTATGGCTATTACACCTGCCAAATAAGTACTGAAACTAATGAGGTGAAATTTTATGATTGGGTGTACTTAAGACTGTTTTGTCTGAACTACATTTAAGCCTAACTGTGCTACTTCAATACAATAAATTTCATGCTCAACCACTGACTTGAATGTTAAGCTTCAAGCAGAAATAAGCCACCACTAGTGTTCTGCACTTCAAGGTAAAGCTGTTCCATGAAAAGCTTTGGTTGTATAATATCCACATATTTTGCCTTGTGTTTCTAACCAGTTTTTCCTGCAGTTAAGTGGGAGTGCAACTAAATGTTTGAGTTCTTGTAAACCTCCAATGCAGAATCCTTGCACTGCAGAAACTGTTTTTGCAATGCTTTCAATGCAGCATTGTTCAAGCATATCGCAATACCTGCACTGCTTTCAATTGGTGGTACATGACAAAGAACATTTTTGCTACAGAACATGTACTGTAACATCCCATGTTTTTTTAATTTGCAATTATTTCATTCAACAAGCAAAAGCTATATCATGATGTAAAATGTGGTCAAGTATTAATCATTTATAAATTTATCAAGCAGTTGAAGTTATGATGTCCTCATTATTTCAGGGCCAGTAAGGTTTATTGTGAACAAAAACTTAACTTTTAATAAAGTTTTCAGCCTCTGTGAGTAATTTAATTGTATTGGAGCTACATTTTGTCAACAGTTTTGCTGATTGTTTGGTAGGACCTTTTGAAACATTCTAATATTTTATGCATTACCCTTCTGCTTTGTAGAGTCATTCAGTTCGTCTAATGTTGAAATAGGGTGCATTCCATCTCTGCAGATAGGAAAATGGGGCATTATATCCATCTATAAGGATAAGCTTTGGACCATGAATTTGCATGGTTATTTTAGTTAAAAATGCCAGCTTCAAGATGTTTGGGTCCTTTAAGTTATTTGAACATGGTGAATGTTCAGGTACGCAGAATATACTAGTATTGAGTAAATATTCATTATCTGTGTTTACTCTGCAGTCTTTGTATCATATTTAAATTCTCTTGTAAATCATCAGTTTTTGTCTCAAAAGGAAAAACTTAAATAGGTCTGCAAATGGTGTCACAATACAAAAATTTTGTATATCATACACCCTTATGCATACTAAACAACAAGAACAGCATAAGACAGATACGAATCTGATTTTTGGCCTCAGGTAAGTGCAAATATTGCTTGGTTTCTTGAAACTTGTTGCAGTACTTTTTGGTATTGCAATTGAAGCTTTGCTAAGTCCAGTTAAACACACCTACAAAAAGTGTAGGTATTGTTTCTGCTTAACTTGGAGTGCTAATGTTAATATTGTTATTCCACATCTAGATATGAAAAACCTGCCAAACCTGTAGTTCTGGTGAACTCACAGATTGGCTGGCAAGCTAACTATAAATGGACCCTTGAACGATTAAAGAAAAAGTACAGAAACCAAAAGTTCAAATGTGGGGAAGACAACGATGGCTATTCTGTGAAGATGAAGATGAAATATTACATTGATTACTTGAAGACAACTAAAGATGATAGCCCCCTCTACATCTTCGACAGCAATTATGGAGAGCATGCAAAGCGCAAACAGCTGCTGGAAGATTATGTTATTCCAAAATATTTTTCTGATGATTTGTTCAGGTGTGTATGGCACATTCGATATTGCAATTTAGCATTTGAAACCAAGTTTATGGAGTGTTCTAGAAAGTGATGATGTTGGACCAGATTTGTTTTAAGATTGTGAATCTGGGTATAAAAAATAGTATATATTGAGGAGGTCAGTTGTGTTGCCTGTAGGAGTGCAGCTGATGAAGTTGCAGATTATTTTCCTAGATAATTATTTTCTGTTTCACTATATGATTTTTGCTGAATGCTGCTTTGATTTTAGTCATATTCTTTGTCTTGGGCCATGCACTTCATCCTGTAATCATGAAAGACCAATTGCAAAAAATTGGTTATATGTGCTTCATTCCCTCAGGGTATCCCATGTGATGCGTGCTCATCTCCACTAGCTTTGTGCCATGCAACTACCTTTGTAATGAATTTTGTAGGCATGGCAAGCATAGGCACCAAGTGCGCGCATGTACTGCACTCAACGCAATTCTGGTGTGGAGTGCGGCACTCCCGCTTATTTTTCATTTTTTGATTGAGCAGTTCCTTTTGCTATGACAAGTGCTAAGATATTCTAGTATTTATTAAAACTTTTTCGGTTATATATGGAACAGAAGACTTAAAAATCGCAGGTTTTGACGTCATGGATTTCGCACTCCCGCAAAAATTTCAAACTCGACGCCTATGATGGCAAGCCATTGGCAGCAATGGCCATTGGCTGACAAAGCTTTTCCTTGCACCCATATGTTAAATCCTAGTGTGAGGCTTGAAAGGGTGCCAATATAGTTTTTAAGTCTTTGGCAAAGCCTGACTAGTTGTTAAACCCAGTCTGGCAACTTGCAAGCTGTATGCTTTACCACTCAGTTGGTTGTTGCTTCTGCTCATCTGTAACTGTGGTGTCAGATTGGAATTGTTGCGAGAAATCTTAAGGTGTGAAATATATTTGTTCAAAGTGGGCTAAAAATATGCACCATTCTGAATTCTGGGAATTGCATAATTTTGGCTCTTTTACACTTTCTTTGAAGTTAATATTGGAACCTAAGTAAGTGCAATGAATCATGTTGCCAGTCCCCTATATCCTCATTTAGCTGGATACATATCTGCTAAACTTGGGCTATAGTGAAGCAAATCAGTGACTATTACCATTAAATGTATACACTCGTATATCCATGAATGAACATTGACTTATATTTGCTTAAGAGTGTGTGTTATTACAATAAAGCATGTTTGGTTTTCATTTTTGTGCCGGCGCCTCAAAATGTTTCTTGCCTGCATTCCATGCACAGTTGCAAAGATAGTGGTCATAAGAATAGAATTTCGAGTTTGGGGACTTAAGTTTTAGATTTAGAAATATAAGGGATGGCATGATGAGAATATTCTGCAGCTGGTAGTAGTGTTGCTTTTTACGTTGCAAACTAAAACTATGTCAAGGAGTGAGACTTCTTTTGACTTAATGTCTTGTCAGTGAGTTTTGTTTTGACGCAATGTTGTGGTCTAACTTGAGTAATGACATCTTGAATGTTCACGCAGACCGCATTTGGCACGCGGGTTGAGGTTACCCACCCTTGTTTTATGCTATTGATCATATTCATCACGTATGACATTCAAGTTGAAAATAAAACATTGCAAAAGTAATAGTTGCTGTTGCTCTGCACCTCTTGGGCTGTGTCTAATTTTTTTAAATGCATGACTTTTTCAGCTATGCTGGTGAGAAACGAAGGCCACCTTATCGCTGGTTTGTGATGGGACCCAAACTGTCTGGCACAGGTATTCACATAGATCCTTTGGGCACTAGTGCATGGAATGCACTGGTTAGAGGATACAAGCGTTGGTGCCTTTTTCCAAATAATACTCCTAAAGAGCTGATCAAGGTTAGAACATTTTTCCATTGCATGTTTTGATAAGAAATAACATATGGTAAAATGACAGTTGCTGATTGAGTTTTCTTTAAATTCACGTTTTTCTGCAATATCTGAAATTTTCTGGTTACAAAATAGTGCCGAATTTAATGCCAACTTTGTCAAATCATGCTTATGGTTAACTTTGCGTGTATAATAGCTTCATAAAATTGTGGTTTTGTTTTATGACACTCTTATTTCAACACAAATCCGAAAGGAGTTCATTAAAGGAAATATTGATTTTTCTTTGCATAAAACACATCTGAAATATGATAGACGAACTATTTGTCTGCAAACTGTTGCAATTTGAACAATTTTATTAATAAGAAAGTTTGTGTATCCTGGTTAGCCATAATTTGTTTCCACAGTAAAATGTGCAGCATGTTATTAGTTTAATACCGATCTTCAGTAATAGTAGCTAGTAGTTCGGGCTAGTCACGAGTATAATATATATGCAGTATTTACCTTCACATGAAACGGTTTCTTAGCTGAAGATCTGTTTTCTCTAATTCTATATTTAAGTCGATGCATCTATTTAAAGCTTTGGGTGATGTATCGACCCGTCCACTAATATCTGTTAGACTGAGCATTTGAAACTGCTAAAAAGTTGAGTTATGTTACTCAACATCTTGCACCCCATTTGACCAATACTGTGTCTTTGCATGAAATGAAGCTTTTGGCACATTTGCAACAAGAACGCAACAGATGCTCCCCTTCAGTTGTGATGTAATTGCAGTTGTTGTAAGCAACCACTTTGCTACTGACAATTAAAATTATTCTGCTTACGACCTGCCAGTTACACTTAGGAGCTGCCGTTTTCTTTGATAAGTAATATCTATGATGGCAGCTCAAGAGCAGGAGGTATGTGGGAAGGCCTACTGTAATTTGCTATTTATCACGTAAGTAGGTGCGAATTTCACATAAATACGTAATTTTATTAACTTTTTTGCATAATTTCCGGCTTCAGTTTTCCCGTCTTACATTGAAACAACGATTATACCGTAATTTTAAAAGGAGGGAACTTTTTTGCTGAAGTTTATTTTAACTCCCGAACTTCGACACATCTTTTGTTTATTGTTCTAACTGAAAACTCATTTTTTTCAGTTTTGATTGGAATACCGTTTTTCTGAAACTATTGAAAGTATTTGGATAATTTTTGCGTGTGGTTTTGCTGAAACCCTGTGCGACAAAGATTGCGAGAAGTCAGTAATTCAAGAAATTTCGTGGCTTTATATATTTGACAAAACACTCGTTACAAATATCGCGATTCGTCAGCATCTCTGTAGCTTTTGTCTCTTGGTATACTTTTTTGTTTCGGTTTTCAGGTCAAACGCGAAGAAGCGCCCCTCCAACAAGACGAAGCGATCACGTGGTTCCACCTAATTTACCCCCGAACTCAGAGCAAGGACTGGCCAGCTGAATTCAAGCCGCTTGAAATTCTGCAAAAGCCAGGTAAGATTTCGTTGCTCAAGTTACGTTATTTCTGTGCTTTTGCAAAGAAAACTTAGCAACAAAGCGCCCTACGTACGTACCCTCAGCAAAGACTAACTTTAGTATAAATATCCCAAACGACAAGAACCTCGTAAGCGAACACAAATGAGCGAAGCAGTTACCTGCTGCTCGTTGATTTAGAAAAAACACATAGACGTGAATATATAGTTTTTGTCTATTTGCGGAGGCTGAGTCGAATTAACAACCACCTCAAATCTGCGTGTTGCAACATCATCCATGCTATACGGAAAGGCAGTAATGGTTTTGTCGTGGCACAGATGTTAACCCAAGGTTCAATGCACCGGAACTTTTTCAGGTGAAACAGTGTTTGTTCCTGGAGGCTGGTGGCATCTGGTGTTGAACTTGACAACCACCATCGCTGTCACGCAGAACTTCGCTTCCGTGACCAACTTTCCCACTGTGTGGGCGAAAACCGTCAGAGGAAGACCGAAATTGTCGCACAAGTGGATCCGGTAAGGCGCCTTGTGTTGCTTGCCAGCTTTTCTGAGTCCAATGAGCGACACTTACGCAGTGTCTGTGGCTCGTCGCTTAAACACTCTTAAATCGTCCTTTGTACGAACTATTGCCACTGCCCTGAACTCCGAAGATGTTTGTGTTGTAGACATGACGATCAAAGTAACTGTCGTAAAAAGGTTTCTGAACGAAATATGCGATCAAATTGCTGGCCATATTTTTTCCATATCCTGGTTTATATTGCGGTACTACCAGGTAACTCCTGGCGGCAAACGGCCAGTTCAGCCCAACGTGGTGTTCCCGTCCGTGCATGCATGCCTGCGTGTATTCATTTGTTTGCTGCAGCTAGGACGCTGTAAGCCAAACATCATGTCGCAAAGCACACCACCACCTCTTCCTGTGCCCATGGGCGTCGGAAGGATTTTTTCCAGGGGAAGCACGAGGGTATTTTTCCAAAATTTTTCCAGGGGAGGGGGCAAAAGTGGTAAAATTCGTTTTTTTCCCACTCGAAAATACGAAAACAACCTTTTCTTACTAATACTTTCAAAATCCAGGGGGGCCAAGGCCACCACTGCACTCCTTCCGCCGCCCATGCCTGTGTCCATGGATTTTATTAAAACCTCACCCATCCCTGTATGTTTCTTCCCTCAGCATATTGCGCAAAGAACGCCCCGAAGTGGCAGAGCTGTCAAACGGCATTTCAACTGCGGACTGCATCGCGTCCGATTCGTCGAGCGACTCGTCGTCCTCGTCCAGTGATTCTTCAAGTTCGTCATCAGACGAAGAGGACGAGGTCCCGCAGCAACAACATCACAACAGAAAGCGCTCCAGCAGTCGCACGCGCAGCGATCTGGGGTGGGTTGCGGTCAAAGCGTGTTGGGACGATTCGTTGGGAGTCACTTTGCCTCTGGTTTAAAGTTATCGTTTAGATTTATTCATTAAACTCGAATTCTAAAGTGCGTGGCCTATTAGAAAATCATCTGCGTCTGTGGAGCTGGATCGTACTTCCTTACTAGTAAGTCTGAACGGCATTCTATTTTAAATGCGATCAACGAATATCTGAATGTGTCAGTGGGGAGCTTGCGTTTATTCAAACTGCATTGGGTGAATTAAAAGTTGTTACAATTATTGTGAATGGCAATCTACGTTACAGCCTATTTACGGATAATAATTTTTCTACTGCACATTTAATCTTGCTGTGAATTCATATATCTATTGAAAACCAGCAGATATAATGCAGCAACTTACGGCAGACCCATTGTCATCAGCTTGGGTTTTGGGAAGGAACTAAAGCATTAAGAAAGCAAGCCCACTCCCTTCGTAGCAGTAAACCCTAAATTGCGACCAATTTCACCCCACGAAAATGGCAGATGAATGTTGGTCACGATAAGCAGCCAAAGGCAACGTCCAGTTTGTCACACTTCTCACGAAAGCTGGTTACAGGCGATATATGTGCGCAGTAATAGAGATTGTTTTGCATTGGAAAAGGCAAAGTGCTGCCTGTGGACCACGTCACCGCCTTCGCAACGATAAGGAGGCATTTCGTTGCTGTTCAGCCGGTTAAGCTGTGCGGTCGGTTGAGCGCGTGCCACCAAAACTAGTATGCGTGGGTTCAATTCCCGGTCACATCGAACACTTCAAAATAGGTAGTACTTGCGGCCTGTTCAGCCTCGTACTCGGCGTTCACGGGTGAGTGCAACGGAACGGTTCACGCGCCGTGCTGCCATTGTGACTCGCCACTAGTGCATCATCATTCATTGCATCCGCGCGGACCACGGTGCAAGCATGCGGGAAGGGCAGCCGCCGCAGACAACTCGTGTGGCACTCTGAAAGGAGTGAAGACGCAAGTACAAACAACTGTACATAGAGGAGTTTTGTAAAAAGGTATAAAGTATTAGTTACCAGCAGCCAGCCCTTACTACATTGGGTGGCGTTGCAACTCGGAAGTTGCTGCTTTTTCTTGACCTTGGAAAGTAGCGTAATAAGAACAGCCAGTTTGCTCGGATTAGACTCTTAAACAGACTGGTGTCCTCGCCTCGATTTTCTTCTGGTTTTGACGAAAATACGATTGATTTGTTTGCAGGAGCAAGAAACCTCGAACTGATACCAGTCAGAACACCGACAGATGACCGAGGGAAACGCCAGCAACCCTGCTCATGCTTCTACTGCCGCGCTTTTTACCAACCGCATTCAGTGTGCGCTTGTATTACAATTCTCTTCGTTGTCGAATGTCTGAGTGAAAACAGACTTCAACGTAAATATGTGTAATTGCCTCCGTCGACTGTAAAATATGTGAAATAAAATCACTGCTCTCGTGAAAGGTGGTCATTTATGAGGGTACGCTTTAACTGCGACAAAGTTACGTGCATGTAGTTATTGAAAAAGTTGATGTTACAACCTTTGACATATACGGGCTTGTTCAGCATTGAGACGTGTGAAGCCTTCAGCGGTTTTGCATCGAGGCAATAACAGTCATGCCCTTCGTTGAATGTTTATTGTTAAATGTAAAACGCGGAAAAAACGCAATCACGATAATTGCAAAATGCGTACTCACAAATGTCTCAACGTTCGTTCTTAACAATAAGAACTGTAAATCAGATAAATGAAAATAAACACGAGGAGAAATACACCGATCGCAGAGACGGCGAGTAGAGCGGAACGAACATAACTTGGGTTGTTTAAGGTACTCGCATGAGTCGATGCACCTGTAAAACATTTGCCGTCCGCTTTTATGTTGCACCTGAAAAACATTGCTGTGCGCTCATGTTGCATTTCACTACCTACCTTCATATTCTCCTTGCGGAGAATCTTCTATATAAAAGTCCAATTTTTCTTCGTAGGGACTTGGCAAAATATGAATCGGACCGAAGATGTCACCCCATGCGAGAGTTGATCGCCGGTTCCGGTCTCCGTTGACCGGGCATCGTTTGTGATCGATGTCGGAACAATACTGCTGGTGTTCAAGTGCGCAGTAACTGACTTGTGCGTGAATGTAAATAACTGAGCACGACTTCACGCGTGGCAACCGAAAGGTAACGCACAAAGAGGAAGAACCTCTCGCTATGAACGTGGTTATGACATTCGTTGGACAACCATCGCGCACGATGTGTAGAACAGGAGATATGGAAACAGACGCTTGGCACGAGATGTAAAATGTATCCACGGACGGGCTTGTGGAGGACGCCTGAATCTAAAGAGAGAAGTTGAATTAGGAGGAATAAGGAAAAGCTCACCTAATAAAAACGAACATACCTGCATAGCTGTTCTCGGCTTCAAAACAACGTTTATAAAATCTCCGACCGCATACGATGCTCCGGGCTTCACAACCAGATGCGACGGACATTCGTTGAAACACGTCAGGCTTTTACATAAATCGTAACTTCCAGCCAGCATTGTCGTTGAGGAACTGTTTAAAGTTGGTGGCATATCGTCAACAATGGGCCTAATTGACGTGGTAACCCTGTAGTTTACAGAATAGGTACACTGAAAACGCAGAACAGCCACAGGCATGTCGTATAAGGAGCTTCCGCCAATGTTCAACCATATCTGTCCTTCAATGATTGTGTTTCCGGATACGTCTGTGCTAGCGGAAAGGTGGCAATCATCAAAAGGAGAAGAGATCGAAAACCGATGTACCATTATCTTGCTTCCGGTTACTGCGCAGAAGTAACCATTTTTTAAACGAAAGATCACAGCTAACAAATGTTAAAACGAAAGATCACGGCTTCCTACATACCAGTAGCCTTGCAGCTGGGAGTAGGTTTGGAGTCGCTGGTACCGATATAAAAATAAGCAGTGGAATTATTGCCGTTTAATTCTAAATACAGCCTGTCGTCCACACTAGCTCGAATGCTGCTGCGATCGCAATATAATTCTGGTTTGGCTGCAAAAAAATAAATTTAGTTCGTGCAATCAATCGCTGAGCTTATCAGGAATAATCCACTCACGTATGGAGCAAGTTTTTCCCAGTAATCCGGTAGGGCTCTCACAAACGAAACCTTCAGAATGCTTACATGATGGTAAGCATTTGCAAGGGCTGGAACAAGGGTTAGAAGCGCATGCTACGTCGGCAACAATTACTGAAACAAAAAGTATGGAACGTTGAGATTTCATATCATTACCATTACCATATTTATAAAAAAATCTGGCGCAACCTTCGCAGTTTGGACCACCGTATGGAGGAATACAGGTGCACGTGTATTGTTCTGTCCTGCAAATATTAGGCGCATGGGGTAATTGCAATGTGAAATTGTTTCAGAACAAGATTACTGTAGATACTCACGATGCAGCATTGATTTGCTTGGAGCAAGTCCCGCCGTTTTCACACGGGTTGGGTTCACAAACACTGATTTCGCACAAGGACCCGTAATAACCAACAGGGCACAAGCAAATGTCCACTTTCTGCCGAAACTGCCATGCAAAGCTGAAGAACAAGAAGGTGATATGTACAGTATTTTTGAAGAAAAAACATTTCTAGGCTTACTTGGGAACTGGATTTTCTATGCAAGTTCCGCCGTTCAAGCACCGACAGTTCTGCTTTTCGCAGGTTACACCTCCACGTCCTTCAGGACAATCACATCGATACGACCTGCGAAAATCCATCCAGTGGTTACTAAATCAAGTATATGAAAAAAGAGACACCTTTAAGAGATCACAACGTACCCATCGGAGAGTGCTACGCATGTTCCCCCATTACTGCAAGGCTGACTGAGACATGGTGAAAGAAACTGGCAACGTTCACCATGGAAGTCGGAAAGGCAACGGCAGTAGGGTTGATAGCTAAAGTCAATCTGGCAATAACCACCATTCAGGCAATATACGCTGCCGTTGTTACAAGGCGTCATTTCACATGTGACACCCGAATAACCAGGTCTACAGATGCATCTTACTGGAAGTTGGCCGTTGGTAAGAGCACATACGCCACCATGTTCACAACTGCGTGAGAGAAAAGGACTTGGTTTGAGCAAGACTATTTTTACCACAAGCATCGAGCTCATTTAAAACAGATTTTCTGAACACGAAGCGCTCGCCAAATTTGTGAGGTATCCAACTTACTTGAAATAAGCTTCACATCGGGATATTTCACACCGTTGACCTTCGTAGAGCAATGGACACTGACAGTGAAAAGCACCGCTGACAGCTTTGACACATTGGCCCCCATTTCTGAACAAACACTGCCTGTTATGGGCGGCCTTCACCCGTAAAATCATTACACAAGTACCTCACTTGCAGTAAGTTGAATCGCAGGTTTGATTGATTTCACAGTGAGGACCACTGAACGGCTCATGGCAATAGCAGAAGGGTTTGTATCTACTGGAAACGACGCAGAGTCCTCCATTACTGCATGTGAAACGGGAGGTAATACTCGTTGGGAACTATAAAACACCGACAATGAATGGAAACAGGAAAGGCTTACTCGCATGTGTAGTCTTGGCAGGGCGATCGCTCGCACACAACACCAGTGTAGCTGCGATTGCAGTAGCAAAATGCAAAGCCATCCTGCCTGGTTCGACAAACTCCTCCGTTTAAACAGTTCAGCAAAGAGCATGTTTCAACGGATGAACGTAGGGAGATAGCACAATGGGGTGAATTGCTCCAGCGACACTGGCACACGGCTGTGTTGCTTTCTGCTAACCTGGAATATTCGTTGATGGCGAAAAATGACAGGATAGGAAACACTTGTTCGTTACGTTACTTACTTGCAATACTCGTCTTGGCTGCATTTCGGACACTTAGCTTGACACGATTTACCTACATATCCAGAGGGACAGTCGCAATGAGGTGCACCTACAAATCAACGCCGTTGAGGTGTGGGTGATAATTGATTTAAAAATCTACATTACGAAACTACCTTCAACTAGGGCGCAGTATCCACCGTTGAGGCAAGTAAAGTTCTTGCAACCCTGAATATCTCCAGATAAAGGTTCGCAGTGGTAGTCCAAAGCTTGTCTCAGACACACCTCTCCACTGCTGCAACGGTTTCGCGAGCAAGGGTCTGAAAACAAGTTAAAAAAATTAACCCAATGCTGTCCGACTTCAAAAGGTCACAGAAAACAATATACCTGTGTCACGACAAAAACCACTTTGGTAACCGGCGAAGCAGGTGCAGTTTGGTTCATTGCCAGCTGGCAGGCACGTCTCCAACCGTTCGCAGGGATTAGGCACGCATGGGTCACAGCCGAACCTTGGAATTCATATTGTTAAAACATCCGTACATTTGAAAACGGCGCGTTACACAAAGACTATTCATACCTTTCTGCAAGACTGTTTTTTGTTAAATCTGCAGAAATAAGCAGATCTGATACCGAACTCGCTTGATAAAAACCAGAGAAAACCCCGCGGTTGTTGGCAAAGTCCTCAAGGAGCTTGCTGCGAGAGGCCGGACCGACAGTGGACACTAAAAGAACGCGATGTTGTTTTTTTCCCCGGTTCCAGACGGTTTGTGTAAAATTGAGGCTCCTTGTGTTTGCAGTTGGGGTCGCGGTGATGGCGAGAATAACCTAATCAAAGAAAAAATTTGAAGCTCGGCAGATCAGTTGTTTGCAATTCGGTTACATTTCCTCTTACCTGTGGACGGCTACTGTCTGATTTCGAGAGGACAGTTAAAGCATCTTGCAGAGCCACTGCGAAGTCAGAATTCGCATTACCGGTTTGAAGACGGGCAAGACTGCTCTGAATAGCCTTGTGACTTGTACCCATGGAAAGCGGAAGAACGTAGCCAGTCCTAGAATATCCCAAGCCAAACACTAAAATGCCAACCTTAAAAAAAACAGAAGCCATGAAGTTAATAACATTGTTCTTGTCGATTGCTTTAGTGATTTACTCATTTACTCTAGTGTGACAAGAGATTTTAAACGTTTGTGTGACTTACTCTCGTGTGATTGACAGAGATTTCAAACATTTTCGTGACCGTTAAAATAAACTCTTTATAGAGGGATAAATCTTCATGCATCACGTTTGAACCCACGTCTATCAGAAACAAGACATTGAGAGCTTGCTGAAGAATACATGCTGTACCTAAAAAGAAACGTAGATGCGAGGGATGGACGGTAGTTCGGGCACTAATGGGAACTTATAACGGTAAAAGCATTACCTTCAAAATAACTATCGCTTTCGGCTGAACCTCCAATTTGGTAATTGTCGTATAGCGTTAATGACGAACGTTGTGATGTAAAATCAGCTTCATCGAAGTATGCACTAACCACTCCACCTTTAAAAAGTATAAGAACCCTCACGCCAGGGTAGTGATGAGCATCAACAATTGAACTTATTGATTTGAAACATTGCACCTTCACCATTGCGTCACTAGGAATATAAATTCCTTTACTTACCACATGCAAGAACTCCAAACACCAACATGAACGAGAACACGGACAGACTGCAAAATAATGGAGAAGCGATTTAAAAATCCACTTATGATCGCTTATTCTTCTAGTGAAATCTTTCGACACTACAAAAAACGTGTATATTTCGATTACAATACCTACTCTTACTATTTTCATATCGTAACGCAATCGCGATTGTCCACAGTCTTACCTCATGTTTGCCATGATAAACTCAAAGGATACGCGCCACGGCGTGAAACCGGTTTATAAATGAAGAATGGAATGCGCCATCACCATGCTTCGTGCCTTACGTTGCGTTCGATTTAGCAAACGTGTTGTATGAACGCGTCGCAATCAGTGTTGCCACTGCTAGGGTTTTTTCACTAGATCTCAAGTTTTACTGTTTTATCGGGGTTCTGGGGTTTTTATTGAAAATCTGTTTTTTTTCACTCTGGTCAAATTTTATAGATGTATGTTGTATTACTGTATCTTCCATTCAAGAATACAGTAGTTTCACAGGCGTAATATGTGCAGAGTCAGTAGCCAGTACATATGTGACTAAGTAGGGCTAAGCTCAACCGAATTGTTTGAAACTCAAAATGGTTTACAGATTAAGCACTAACTGGGCATAGGTCAGCACTTTAATCTATCGTTGGTATGTTAAGGGCTGCTTGTGCATGAATTTGCATTGACTTTTTTGGTTTTGAAGATTCTGCAGTTGAAAATATCTTCATTGTTTTACGGGCGCATTGATTGTGATATGAATGTAAAATTTTGAATGTTAAATTAGTAGTAAAATATTGCAATGAATGCAATGGTTAGAGTGAAAAGAAAACTATAAGACCTTGAATGTATCATGTACTTGTTTCAATTTGTGCGTTTTAGTGAAAGTAAAAGAAAACATTAAACGTTTTTTTAGAAAAGATCTAACTAGCTTTTTTTAGGTGCCCTGTAAAAGGCGGAGCTCCGTAAATAGCGGAGGTTTGATGACATAACCGGAGTGGAAAAAAGTTGCGTTGCAAAAGGAATAAACGGAAAAAAGCAAAGAAAAATATTTTATTATTGCAAATAAATATGCGCTTCACCCTAACATCTAATGCATGGATGTTTGCGATGTTTAAAAATTTTATACTTTCACAACTATTGAAACCTATTTTTTGTCCCCAAACCGTTGTGATACTCAGATAACTAAAAATTATCAAACTTCAGAGTAAACTTCCTTTACCGTAGTGTAAAATCACCTTTTGCAATAAAATTATTTTTACAACCGTTTAGTTCTCATTGCTCAACGCAAAATATCGGTTTTAGCGACTCCGGTTATGTCATCAAACCTCTGCAACCAAGCTCCGCTATTTACGGAGCTCCACCTTTTTACAGGGCATCCCTTTTCTTGATGTTACTTCATACATTTGGTTTGCTGCTAGCCTACTTGTAAAGTGTGATTGTCAGTATGTTTAAAAATAGACTTGAACTTGTTAAAAATATGTTGCAAAT
>JGI24021J15306_10000378_pt1 | contig 32160 bp, 16 predicted proteins | sample Ectturendosymbi1_FD_15306 | JGI IMG/M metagenome (IMG submission 15306)
AAAGATCGTGGTGGATGGGAACTGCAAGCCCTTTAAATCTCAACCCTTAACTTATTTTCTTGCTTCCTGACTAACTTAAAGTCATACTTAATTGGTGCTTACTGGAAAATTATCTTGGTATCTCATTTTAATCACAACGTTGATCAACGGAAAATAAACGAAGCAATAGAGGCGTCGTTTAGAGCAGCCTAAATTTTCTAATTGTATCTTGATTTAATCCAGTCTTGGTACTTAAATTTATACACGCGACGCGTGTTGGGAAATACAGCTTTTTAAAAAAAGTACAGTAAGTTGCTGGTGTACTTTACTAATTTCTCATGTGAGTCAAGCTTATCGTGCAAATTTGCGTCCTTCCTGAATGCAATGTTTTGATGTGATTTTGGGTTCTGTACAGTTGGCTTTATTTATCTTTCAAGTTCCTACTACGAATACAAGTTTCTTTTTTTAACCGGGCTAGTTTACCAACGTTCATAGCATGAATTAAATCAAGCGATTTTATTTCAGCTGATTTCATAGAAAACTTTACAACCATGGATTGTTCATGCAATGAACCGTGTCATTTCATCAGTTTCAAGGCAGATGTGAGCTACTCCACATTTCCTTCCATCAGCGTTGCAGAAGCATTTGCAAACAAGCGCTACGTGAACGAGAGTACGGTGGGGAATTTTACCATGAGCTTTGGAATTACCCGTATCTTTAAACAGCTAAGCGGTTTAACGATCCGTGCGTTGTCAATTCCAGTTTTGATAACCTTGTAAAAGACTGGATTACAAATGGTGAGCGCGCTGCAGTTTCGCTCTCATCATGCTTGCATGTGCGTAAACACCGACCGCCGTTGCCGACACTTTGCATTGAAACGTTTTCAAAAATTATAAAAATCTTCGATTTTTGGTTTTGTGAAAGCGGAGATTAGCGAAACATGCATTCACTTGTGTCAAACATAAGGTCAAAATAGAACTGAAAATTAGTACCGGCATTTTTACCTAGTATTAGCCGCTCATTACACATACACCAGAAGGACCATACAGGTGGTCCAAAATGTGTTAAGTGCTAGTTAGAATATGTTGCAACTACTTAAAAAACGTAGGTTTATCACTCTAGCAACTATGCTCACTCTGCATAAGTGACTATATTTTTTTCTAAACGAAACCTGTATTGGGCGGCACTTCCATGCCTTAAACTCGAAGCTTTTCTTTTGCACTCAGCCTTAAATATCATGAAATGCTAAGCAAAGTAAATTACAACCAAGCTCTGCTGTATCCACAACGAAACCGCACCAACCCAGATCAGACGGCGGAACAGCGGTAGGGCAGGTGGAGCAGTAAAAAATCTTCATGTGCCATGAAATTACCCAAAGATTTGGCGATCCAGGTGAGGTACATTTTTCAAATTTAAGAGAAACAGGAGAAAAAGCAACGGGCAGTCGACTTTAGCGCCTTGTCCGCCGCAGATACCAGCGTCAACAGAACACGAATGTGGGTATCGGAAAACAATGTGAAAAACATTTTTGCTCGAAAATTCGGCGTAGGGTCGGACCCCTCTAGACACGACGCCACTGTTTGGTTTGGTTTTGGTAAGGTCCTTTTCAGCAAAAACGGCCAATTTTTTTATATTTTACAGCAAGCCTTCATCTGTTGAACTCGAGTACGTTAAAAGCCATCGATCCGAACTTAACGTTGCTCAAGCAATATCGAGAAAACCACCTGAAACTCGACATCTTCTACGACACTCTCAGCTACACCAAGATAACCCAAACAAAAACGGTTTCCGAAATAAGCTTGATGAGTGAGTGATTTCAACCGTTGAATGTTAAGCCATGATCAGCAAAAGATCGTTGGCCTACTTGTCAAACTAGAATCTCACTGCCGTAGGATTTAATTTTTTTGTACGAATTCTTTCTTGGCATCAAAACGCAGAGTTGATCAACATACATATTTAAACAAATTCACGTTCACAGTGGAGTAAAAGCTAGCGTTTGTGCAAATTTCACTGAATCAAAATTGATAATTTGCAAAATTACTTCGCCGCTTATTCGTTGCACGAGCATGAACACATCGGCAAATAGAATCAAGAAACGTGTTGTGTCACTCTTTCATCTGGCGCCAGATTAGCGATACCTTATAGATGGACTTAACATCACTAACTCTATTAAATACTGCTCAGGAATCATGGGCGGTCCCCGACCCAGGGACTTTTTCTTTTCATATACTTGGAAAAATGTTAGAAACCTGTGCTTCCATGACTTTTCCTGATTTTCAGCGACAAATGGAATGGTGCTAAAGTTATTTTACAAAAATGTCCCTGAAAGCCTATATGTGGGATATATGGATACTATGCTACCCAGAGTTACCTGATGTGTAACAGATTTCGGAAACCTTGCTAAGTTAGCATTTCAGTGCAATTTTAGGTGCAAATCTATTTGGCCAGATATAACCACCAATACCTTATACGTGAAGAGTCTTCCTACACCATAACTTGATTTGAAAAAAAGTGGACCTAACACGTACATGACGTTTTCTACGCACAAACAAAAAATCTCCTCTGAAAAATCCCCTTTTTGGTGGTACCCTGCGTAAAATTTGTACCGGTATGATATGTACGTTTCGCTGGGCAGATACAATTTTGTTGCGAAAGTGATTAACAATGCACATATGAAAGTGAAAAATAGTTTGGTCTGGAAATAACGGATGTCACGTGTCCCAGGAAGACGTATGCAAATTATGGGTAGCATTATACCCTACTTTTATTGTAGTGTATAGTAAAATTAGGATTCCTGAGGAGGGTTTCAACATAAATTTTTGAACATTTTTGTGAAAAACACATAATTTTAATATATTCTAACAAAAATCAGTGCAAATGGAAATTCCTTAACCTATCAGGTCTTTCTGATAGCTTTAGTGAATAGCTAGTATGTATTTTAGTAGGGTTAGACATCAAAATCATGTCCCTACTCCAAGTAGTTACTAAGTTATGGCCAAATTTCATTATTTGCAAGTTTCTCCCCCCCTCGAGTCAAACTTTGGGAGTCCCGATGCACCCCTAAACATCAACCAATTGCGAAAATATTTTAGAGGTCTCATTTTTTACCAAAATGCAACACTTTAACACAAGGTAGAAGTTGTTTGAAAAAAGTCGAGGGGTCCTGGTGCACCCTAATGTTGGCCCCCCTACTTTGTTCAGTGGCCCCGAAGTGACCCCCCAGTTTCTTCATTCTTCGCCACTGCTGATAAGTTTTAAGCACTGAAATAAGACGTCAAGAGTGGACGATGTTTCAGTCAAAATATACAAAACAAATCCTTATCTACTTGTCCTATTTAGTCTATGAATATTTCGTAATTTCCTTAAATTTCTGAAAAATGTAGAATCACCTAACAATATTATGAAACTGCTGGCATGAAAGATGTTTTAAATTGTACACCAGCTTTAAAGACTAGAAACTGGTTTAACTAGAAAGATTTGTCTTTCTTTTAGGTTTGTGGCTGNATCAAGGAAAAAATACNTTCCACATTAGCGTAATGAGCCCCACCAATGCACCAAAACTGTGTAATCTTTAACAATTCACTAAAGTATTCAAAGGTATTACAAGCTGCAAAATTTCCCCATCTTTCACGTTTCATCATTTTGCAATAAATTGCATTTGTTGATGTTCTTTTTGCACGAACAAGTTTTGGTATTGATCAAACAGCAATAGAAATGTTTCTCTCAGGGAGATATTACTCATATGGTTCAGCATTTTCCTGTTTGTTGTTTGCAACAGAAACATTTAAGTCAAAGCATTTAAATGCAGCAAATACAGTAAACTGGTCCATTTATCTAGATATGCATCACAAGATTTGTATAATACGGATATATCTGACATGAATAAATCACAGTCACGAACTCACGATCCTTGCCTTCTCTGAGTTTCTTGGTGCTGATTTGCTTTGACTTGACATGTACATCTGATTCTCTCTCTTGAATCGTTGCCTTCACAGTGGCGAGACACGATGCAACCTCAACAGTTGATATTTTTTATTATTAATATTTTGAACTTGCTCATAGAAAACAACCGCAAATTACTGCAAATGTCTTAAATAGTGTTCGCTCAGATAATTTCCAAAAAAACATTTCAGAACACTAATTGGCTTGTCGCTGGACATGAAGTATGATTGTCTGTTCATGTATACGAAACGAAGAAGAAGTATGATTGTAAAGATGGGTACATTTGAATCATTCTTGGCAAGCTATGATAAAGTGATGGTTTAGCCACCTGGTTACTCTGTGAGAAAGAAGTTTTTGGTGCTCATTATCCACAAAGTCACAATAGTCTTTCCACTCTTCTGTAAGCACTGTGCAGATGCAACCACACGGACTGCACCCAGCTTCAAAATCATTTGGTCCTTTTCTTAAAAAAGAGGCACCTCTGACGTAGTTCTTCATTAAACAGCGATTTTCTTTTTGGCATTACTGATTAGATATAATTACTAGAAACTACTACAATAAGCTATGCACAATGCACTATTTCACCGTATCACAGTTGATCAGCAAAGCTAGTACTGTTTAATGGAGTCAGCAGTCTGCACTCTAATGCTAAAGTCATTGAGATACTGAAAAAGGATTTACCACTGTTATGTAACGATTAATGCGAAAGCATTCCCGCCTTTCAAGCCCGCAAATTAACTCGATCAACCAAGCATAGATTAATTAGACAACTTGCAGGCCCTCCCATAAACTAAGCTGCGCCACCAGCTCGTATCTTGTTGCAGTTGAGTTGAGCAGAGACAGCTTACCGTACGTAAATACAATATATTACAAATAATATAGAATAAGAAATGCAAAAAGGAGGACACTTTGACATTTTTGAATGTCCACGGAGGACAAATCATTTTCATGAAAAAGGAGAGGACGTGTGGTAGCCTCACTTTACAAGAGGACGTGTGGTAAAAGAGGACGTGTGGTAGCCTTACTTAACAATGCTAGTCATATGCACCGTGGGCAAATCTGAGTAAGGCAGACGCGAAATCTAACAGTACCAAGTATAGAGACGTAAGCTAATGCGTTCTACGTGGCTTTCCCTTGGCCTTGCATTCACTAGATTCAGATACTTGACCGACTTTCAGGAAACCTGTAATTGTAACAGTTGTTTTGTCACAATACCACCTTCTTTACCACACAATATTCAAGAGATTACCACACAATATTCAAGAGAATACACAATACTCACAATATTCATTCAATACCACACAATATTCAAGAGAAATACTACCACATGGCCGACTGATAAGCAATAGCGTCTGTAAACAAACTTTCTTGGCCTATAAATGACTAAGTGGCACGCAAGCTTGTCGCACACATGGCTAAACACATGAATATGGTGGGGGGCCCTGGGTCAGGGCCCCTCACTAATTCCGGCGGTATGTCTGGGAATACTTTTACGGTTTCTTTCAATTACTTTTCACTGCTGATGCGATCTTTAAAACTTTTGTGAAGAGTCAGCAAGAAATGAAATTGTGTAAACTTCACATTTCTTGTAGTGTTTTCAATTCGGGACAAAATTTCAAAATTCGGGCTTTGCATACCTGAGAGAAAAATCCGAGTGTTTTCGGGTTTGAGAAGAAAAGCAATTCTGCACGATAATAAACTCAATATTCATTTTAAACTGTTATACTTAGTAGCAGCTATCAATCCGCTGTATTGGTTCACATGAGCGCTAAAAGATATACAAGGAGACGAGTTCTTAAAGTCAACCGCTATAGCCTACACCACCCGATCAGTAACAGCCAGGGACGCCGGAACGTCAGTAGAGCAGGGGGGCAGATAAAAAGTTGAGGGCAATGCAAAATTATGAAAAGTAAAAAAAGCGTTACCAATTATCAAGCCCGTAACTAGAGGAGCGCAGGAGGCTTAATCTCCCCTGAAAAACTTTTCCCCTCCCCGGAAAAATGTGTTGGACATAGTTGAAAAAACTAGGGCGCCTCTCAGTTAACTCTTCGCCTCCCCTGGTGTCCCAATTTGGTTAGGACCTGCCAATTATTCTTGCTACAGTTCAACAATAAAGTTGACTTCAAAAATAATAATACAAACTATAGACAACTTGTTTCAATTCGATCTTGATAAATCATAAAATTACTAATGAAAAGACACCTTTGCCCCCGTTGTCCCTCGTTTGTAAGGTCAGGGATGCAATGCCACTGCTCTCCCACGTCCCTGCTTACCGCTATCACCAGTCACTGTCTCGCTGCATTATCTGTCTGCTTTCAAGAGTCACATGTGACAAAACGTCTAATATCGTAACTTGAAGTGAACATTTGAAGATTTGTTGCCATGCTATTATTACACGATAAAGACCAACAGTAAAACAATCCGCTCGCAAGTTTGGCAACTTGTCCCTGCAGGCAGTAGCATAGCCAGTCCAAAAGTTCGGGGAGACAAAAAATTTGGTGGGAGACAAAATGTTTGATTTTAGGCGAATAACAAGATTTTGTTTGTAATGCCGCCTCTTAAAGCATAAATGGCTATATGCTCTAAAAATTTGTGGGGGACATGGCCCCCTAGGCCCCCCTGGCTACGCCTATGCCTGCAGGCAAAGGAACGAATATACGTGAACTCTAACCTCAGCAATGAGTGACACCAGAGCAGTGAACCTGGCTCTTGTGGCTTGTGAGTGTCGTACCGGCAAATAAACTGCTATTGCAAGAAATATATCACTTTATCGGAATTGAGCTGTTGACATCAAATTTTCTAGAAAGTTTTAGTTCTTAGTCCCAATTTCCAGAGAGGGGCAAATGCCCATTTTGACCCCGGGTCAGATCCAGTCAATAAGGTTAGGGGGGCGATCTCAGTAATATTTGTTGGTCAAGTCTCATTACGGTTTCACTACTTCAAAAGAGATGAAGTATACTTCACAACACTTCTGTGACAAACCACTGGATGACAAAATAGCCTTGTATTGCGAATGCTGTTTTCCGAATTGTACACAATCGTGATAAATAAGGTTAATTCGTAGGTTTTAGGGAGAACGATCCATTCAGTCGCCCCTCCTGGTTTCGCCCCTGTTTTGACGCCCCTGCAGACGCCTATGACTTTGACGTACCACGAGTTCAAAACCGTTTGCTTGAGTTCAGTGTAAAAGCACACCCATAATAGTCATTCTTTTAGCATTTACATGTTTAGCAACAATGATGACCTCAAAACTAATAACAGAAATTGTAGAACATCATTCAGAATTTTAGCTGTGCGCGAATAGCTGCAATAAATTTGCTTCAAATTGATCTTGATAAATCATGAAATAACTTATGATACTGGTATGTAAGGGCACCTGTGCCCCCGTTGCCCCCCTTTCAAAGGGCAGGGGGCAGTGCCCCCTTAATGCACCCCCGTTCTGGCGTACCTGGTAACAGCTGACTGCATGCTGTCTACAACTACATATCGTAAACACGAATAATCAATCTTACAAAACAAGCTGAAGTTTACAAAATAACAAAAAAGTACACCAAGTTAAATTAATATATTAGAACAACAAACAACACAAAATTCGACAAAAGATTAGAAAGCAACGAAATTATAAATGGTAATTCAGGTTTATATTGCTAAAGCACAGCTTTTCAACAATTCTTACGGTACTGAGGTATGAAAATCAAAACGTGGCTAGCAAAATTTTTATCGGAAACACGCTGTTGCGATGAAATCAAACAATAATGACGAAACGCAGTGAAAGGCATGATTTAGCACACAGCCAATCCAAACCGTTTGAAATATTGGAATGCAACTGGTTTCCAAGATTTTTCCAAAAATCTGGTTTGCAAATTTTAAAGCCCGGGGCAATAGGAAAATAGCAAAAAATCCAGGTTGTGGATTCGGCAAAACTCGCGGGCTCGAAAACACTAATTTCTTGCTGCTGGATTACTAATTTCTTGCTGCATAATTATGTTTGCGTTTTTTTTCAAAGCTGCTTGTTCAGTTGATAACCCCAAACTGAAGCTGTATAGAGTGATATGCAGCTACATTTTGAAAGATGTTTGATTTAATTTAGGTTTACCAAAAATTCGGCACGATGCGGCTGTATCTTTAGAAGGTAAAAGTCTTTACCATAGAAAGGTCTGTGCATTCATGAAATAAGATTAGATATATCTGGCTTGACTTGCAATAATAGGTCTTCTGTGTTGTAGCCCACACAGATCCCATCAAAAAACTCATCCTATATCTTTTCCAGGTGATATCGGTGGACTGCTTGGATTGTGGTTGGGAATCAGCTTTGTAACAATAATTGAATTCTTACAATTTGCATTTATTTTAACAAAAAAGTTATTAGTAAAGGCACAAAAACCTGCAGAATCGGAAATGTTTGAAACCGGAAGTGGAGGAAGTAGTTCTACAGTACATCCTGTTTAAAAACGAAAGCAAGAAGATTATTTTGTATCGTTGATATTTTGTGAGATTTAATATTCGAACAAAGCAAATAATGCTCTGCTTAAAAGTGTTATTTATTATCACTGTTTCTTATAGTTTCAACTCGCGGTAATCCAGAGAAATCGGATTTGCGCGAGTTCATATCAACAGTCACACAATCCATAACTTAGGCAACGAACCTCCACTGCTCTACAGTGAGTTGAGACCGGGCAATGGTTTCCGTGCTCTGGTGCAGCATAATTTAATAATTCAGTGTGAGGTCAATCCGACATTGTGCGCTGCCCTGTATAGTCAAACAAGTGCACGGAAACCATAAGCGTACGGCATGGGAATGCGGTCGCATCCCCAAAGCTGAAAAATTGGCCATTATTCGGGCAAAAATTTTCAACATTTGGGCAAAGTATACAGCTACATTCACGTGTGAGTGAGATATAATGTCTATATTCCCAACTAAGGCAAAACAATGGCCAAAACGGTAAAATAATCTGAGACTATTTTGCCATTTCTTTTCGCCCCTGATGGAAAAATAGACATTGCCCTTGAGCAGGTGTGTAGTGGGGCGAGAACGCGTGGGAACGGCGTTCCCACACCTTTTTCAAATTTTGCTTTATAATGAGTTTGAAGCTGTTTTGAAATGGCTAGTTTTTGGGTGCGTTCCCGCACCTCTTTTGTTAGCACTATATCCCTGCCCTTGAGTAAACTGGATCATGTGGTAATTCCAAAAGCCTTCATCAAATTTGGGCCAACTAAAAATTCATTCAAGTTTTGGGTAAAATTAGAAACATTTAAAACATTTAAGTAAATTGGCAGCAGTTGGGTACGGTCCAACAGCTTCAATTAAATCTGGGCAAATGAGAAAAGCTTCATTCAGATTTGGGTGAAAATAAAAACATTTAAATAACTAGGAAACATTCGGGTGAAGTCCATCAGTCAAATCAAATTTTGCCAATTTGCAACAGCTTTATTCAATTTTTGGCAACTTCAAACAGTCTTGATCACAGCTGCACTATATAAAATAGCTCCATTGAAATTTTAGTACATTTAGAAATGTGTGGGTGAACTATAAGAGCTTTATTCAAATTTGGATGAAATTAGAATCATTTAGATAAATTTTTAACAATCTCAATGAAATTTGAACAAATTGGGACAACTTTATTCAAATTTGGTGAAGTTTGAAATGTGTAATAAATTGGAAAAATTTGGGTAAATTCCCACAGACTAAATCAACTCTGGCCAAATGGCAATAGCTCCATTCAAATTTGGGCCAAGTGGAACATCTTCATTCAATTTTGCGTAACTTCAAACTGCTTTATTAAATTTTGGAGAACTTCAAACAGCTTCATTTCATTTTGGGTAAAATACAAGACTTTCATTTAAATTTGCATACAATTAGAAACATTTGGGCAGATTCCCACAGCCCAAATCAAATTTTAGCCAATTGAAACAACCTCATTCAAGTTTGGGTAGAGATAGAAACATTTTAAAATTAGGAACATGTAGTGGTAACCCACCATTCCAACTACCCCTAATTTTTGTAAACCTAAAATTGTTGATCCTGTGAAGTGTACAACTAAAATGTAGCTATAGTTGCACAATCTTTTGTAGTAGTAATGTGGTGTAGCTATGATATATGATTATGTGAAGTTATCATGTTTAAAACTTGCTTGATGCTGTGAGATTTGCAAGTGTGAATCTGTTACCGCGAAGTATTCATGAACAGAATTAACTACGTAACTGCAGCGGTAATATGTTGTGTGGTAGTAATGTAGCTGTGATTTCATACTGTTTAGGTTTTCATATTTTCCATTTGTTTCATGCAATGAATTTCATAAGTTGCATCCTGCCAAGTTTTAATGTTTCAATTCAATGCTATGAAGTGAAGTTTTCATGAACAGTAGCAACTGTACTATCTATTGCACTGCATAATTCATTAATAGTAATGCAGTCCAGTGAAGCACTGCTATTTTTATAAAATATTTTTGTTGAGGTTATAAGTCATTTGTCATCGGAAATGTGCATTTTTACACATTCCTTGGTAGTTGATCATATACGCTGCAGTATTTGCCTGTATCAGTCCCATATTGCTATTTTTTCTTAGCATGCTGTGTTCAGTGTACATTTAACTGTCTAAACTGGAGTGGCTTTTTGGTTTTCATAATGTGACTTCAGAAGCTGTAAACGTTTAAGTAAGTTGTAGTATTTTAAGTACAACACACTGCAGTGAAAATTGCCTAATGGAGAAGGCTAAGCTATATGCTGTGTATTAAGCTGCCTCTTTTCCCTCTCCTTACTTGAGACTTGACCTATTTGCAGCAATGTAATACTTTAGATTAGATTGTAACCTGATATATTTTACTTCTTTCCTAGATTGATTGCGATTGTGGCTAACACAAATGCACACATCTGTGCTAGAGAAGAAGAGATTTAGCTATTAGGATGATCGTATTGAAATAATAAGCGTAGGACGTATATAAAAACTTGAAAATGAAGATGCTAAACAACACCTACCACACGTGGTGGCATGTGGCATGAACAGCAATTTTGGGGGGATTTTATTGTAATTAGCTAACCTTTTTCAACCAATATATATTACCATTGTTCGCATGTGGGTATGCAGAATATTAATTGCTCGTTGAGGGCGCAAGGCTTTGAACCCCCGTAATTGTTATTTAGGCATGGAGACATCTTCATTTGTTTACATTTTACAATGGTACGTTTTAATCTTAACATTAAGACTTGCTGTTTGCACCTTATTTGGAAAAAAAACAAGATCAAATTTGGTCAAAAATTTTTTGCATCCCCAAAAATATGCATTCCCGTACACATATGATGGAAACATGACTCGAAACGTAAATTTTTGCAAAATGCAAAATGTTGTAACCAGTGCCGGATTAAGGTGGCGCTGGGTCCACAGCATTTAATAGCGCGAGGCCCTCAGTTAAAAAACTCTTGAACAAGTGGACAACTTTTAAATCACAGGTTCTGCGCGCATCCATGTGACCACCATTAGGCATTCTGAATTTCGTAAATACGAAAAACCTGGTAATCAATAGCAACTGGTGGACATTACGGACTACATATCTTTTTACCAAAAACGTATATAGCCTACGTATCTTTTAACCACGAAGGAATACATTAGTGTACAGCTCACAAGTACAGTAGGCCTACAGAGACAGTAATTAATGCTTCCAGGCTCATCAACAAATTTGATCAATGCTACTGTATATATAGACAGTGTAGTCTCAGTGTAAATGTCGAAGTCGATTGTCAAAAGCAGCAAGCCTACTGCTTAAGATTGTATATTCTAGGTATTACCACACTACCACAGCGAATTTTTTTAATGATAGGTCTACTGGTAATGTCTTCTTCACATAGAAGTTCATGCTCTACACTCTTTAGAATCAGGTTGTTCAGCTTGTTTTGTCTAATGGTGCTTCTTTGTTCATTTTACCATCCTAGGTTCAGAAAATGACCGCTCTCCACTGCAGTTGGTCACCATGAGAGTTAAAGAAATGCGCAAATCATTTCCCACATTTGTAAAAGAAGACTCCAAGAACACTACCCAATGGCTAGTGAATAGATGCCAAAACCAGAACTGACAATGAAATTATTTGAAGAAACCCATACAGACTCACCCAAAAAAATCTCAGAATTTAACAGAAAATCCCAGGTAGACACAAAATTAGGTGAATCTTTCTACTATCTGTCATATCTGGACATCTGAAAGTCACAAAACGTGCCATTGAATATGGACTGTAAACTTTCCTAATGAACTTCTGTGTCTATCGGAATTATTACATCGCAGTAACATGGACTGGTTTGCATTTCTGACGGTGATATGACAGCATTTGCAATAACTAATCCTTCGTTCCTTTGAAATTTGTATCTTTCACAGTAAACTAATGTAAAATCATTCAATTGAAAATCTTTGCTTAATTGCTTATGGCAAATTTAGCAAAATAATAACTTATAGGACTGAAAAATTATATTCATATAATCAGGTGTAGATATTAGGGGAGGCAAATGAGGCGGTCACCTCGGGACCCCCTTTTTCGGAGATGCCGTGAAGACCCCCTTTTGAGAGTTTCGCACTTAGATTTTGCATTGTTTTCTTGAAAAGCTTGTTGGTCACTCTAAAGCCACATTTAATAAACTGTGAAGCAAGTCATGTGTTTGTCAAAATAAAGCAGAATTACGAGCAAATGTAGCAAAACCAGCCCCTCAGTAACTTTAATGTGTAGACAAAGAACGATTTAAAAGCAAACGACTTCAAACAATTTACAATAGACTTTCACGCAGAAGTAAATTCCCACACAAAATGAAAATTTTAACTTGCCCTCAGCGAGCAAAATTTCTGTATAGCAGGTGTAAAATATAGGGCCCCCTCTCTGAGGTTGCCTCGAGCACCTAAACTCTAATATTCACCCTTGCATATAACAAAAGACAAATTTGACACAAAGGAGCGCGAGGCCCGTAGCAATTGCTACATTTGCTACTATTGCTAATCCGGCACTGATCAATAAGGCAAATTTAGTTTGATGCAGATTGATGGAGTGTAAAACAGGTCTATGTGTGAACACAAAAAAACTCTTGGGATTTCATATGCCCTTGAAGCAGGCGCTCCTTTTTCAGTCGTCGACACTATATACTGTAATAAGCTTTATTCTCTGACAGTGAAAAAATTATCATTTGGTATCAATTTTTGCTCTTACCTGATAGGATTTTTTCAGAACTTTTTGGAACAAATATTACCCGTGTTTTAAGGTATTGAAGTTGGTTTGAAGCTTTTCCTTATTTAAACATCAAGAGATGCTGATCGACGCCCTTTGAAAGCATGAGAGGATAAAAAGTTTATCACCAAAAATGAGGAAAATTTACGCGAGTAACATTTCGAGGGGCAGAAGGAACTGCCTCGCTCGCCTCTCTGTAAACCCACCACTGGTTTTGTACAATACTAACTGCTAAAATGTTATACAGCAGAATTCGCCTACAGCGACGCATCTTCGCCGGTCCCGGCAGAATTCCAATCTTTACGTGCATTCGAGTTCGGCCATAACGACTTTCGCTATATCGTCATCGTCACTTCGCCTCTAGTGTCGCTTTTTGTGGGTCCCGTAGAATATTTTGTTCGTTTATAACGACAGTTAAAAGTTTTTATTACTGTTGGAAGTGTAAGCTCGGCTATGTGGAGCCACCACATAAATCTTATATGACCGAATAGGTACGCAGTTGAGAGCAGGGATATGGAAGCGGAAGCTGGAAGCGGTCCTTTTTCTGTGGAAGCGGAAGCGCGAAAATTCTACCGCTTCTGCTTCCGCATAGGTTATTTGACTTGAAGAGTAACTTGGCGAAAAATTCTTGTCCATTTCCCGATGTGGATTAAACAGTGAAGTTGCACTATAAGTCTGAATGAACGTGCGATATCAGTAGCACGAGAGAACGAGAAAAAGCTTAGGGGAAAGTCGGCGCCTACGAGCCACTTTTTATGATATCGAGCGTAGCTACAACACGGTACAATATTTTTTGCTAAAATTTTTCCAGTAAGTGTCTTAGGGTTGTGGGATCCTTTGTGGGAATTTACGGAGCAAAATACCTGCAACCTTAAAAGTCACATGGATTATTTCATTCGTCATCCAAGTAGATCAAGGGTCCCATGCGTCGGGACCCCTGAACCGGCTTGAGGGACCAATGAACCATGCTTGAAACTGTACGAAACTGTTGGTCCATTGCTGCACGGTTTATGTGCGCCATTTCTTGAATTAAAAGTCGAACTAACGAAACTTCAAGCAGCTAACTCAAGCACATTAATGGGTTTATTATCACTGGCTATTACCAATTTATGGAAAGTAGATCTTCGGTTTCAATATTTGAAGATGAATCGAAACGAAATGTTATTTCAAAGATCAATCCTGAAAATTGAACAATACTACAACAAAGTATGTTTTCATACATCTGAAGAAAATAAATCATTAATGTATATCCAGTGAATGTTAACAGGAAACTTTTTAATGCCAAACCTCTTTTGGTTGAACTTGATGTGACAAGAGGGAGATAGGGGTCCGCATAAATAACTTTTGTGTTCGGCTCAATAAAACTACATTCAACACTGCTGAGATGCTTTTTAGAAAACCTTTCCTTTAAATAGCTATGTTCATACTTATTTTCAGCACCTTCCCAATATATAAAAACTTTTATTTTTGCAACTGATTACAAAAGCATACAGCTCTTTTTTTCGTTCTACTGAACAAGGCCGTAACTGTGAGGGGCACAAGCCCCCTTGAAAATTTTTTTGCCTTCCGTGGAAAAAAGTGTTGAACATATCGTGTAAAACTATTATACATCTAATTGGTCCCCCTCAGAAAAATCTTCGTCTTATCCTGGTATCCCAAGCTGGTTACAGGCCTGCTACTATAGCATCGCTGTCTTCATGAGATGATTTACTACTATTATAAGTTCAAGGGCCCTAAGTATGGTTCTGACGAGACTTCAAAACAGTATCGCGGTCAGAATGAGGTCAAAAAAGCCATGGGCCCGCGAAACAAACTTGCTAAGATTACTGGTGGTTTTCTATCAATTTTCAACTGTTGCAAACTAAAGGATGGAATCAGTGACTGACGATGTCATTGACTGTCCAAACAAAATTATTGGCTGTGCTACTGCTTCAGAATGTTTACTTATATCTGTAACTTTTACATGGACATAAACATAAATATTTTTTACTAGGTTTTGCTTTAATAGGGTGGGTCGGTGATATGGAAAGACTTGTGCTTCTTCCTGGTTCGTACTTTTGTGATACCCTGACTTTTGGCATATGTTTGTATTTCTTGAAGAGTTATGATATAGCTGGAGGATGCTGCATTTTCAGCATATGCGTAAAAAATTTCTTCAGCATCCCTATCAAATTCCTTTTCTGCAAAAGTTTAGGATGGTCCGCCACGAAACGTGACGGACAAACGTCGTATGAGAAAAATTGTATATGTTAATCAAACGGGAATATTTTCGTTTTTTCAAACCCAGCCAAAATGTTGGATGGAATAGGCTAAATTTGCGGAAAGAGTTGAAGCAGGCAAGTCGCATATTGGATCTGGGGTTGGAAACCACCGTCTTGAAATTTACGCAGCTCTATCCGCGGCATTCATGCCATTAAGCGCTTTCACAAAAAATACTACGAAATAAATAATAGAATTTCTCAAGCGCTTTTTCTCAAGCGTCTGTATATCTAATAAGTTAGACAGGACCATTGAGCCACTGTTCATTGAACCCCACATGTTGCGGCTCATGGGTCACTTCTACGCCATTTTGAATCAAATCACGTCCTCACTTAAACCCGGCCAGTCGATACTTTTTTCTCCTGCTAAAATGCATGTTGCACTAAGTTAACCAAATAAAAGATGCCGGAAACAACTTAGAAGCAACAGCATTAAAACAAAAAGTTCAAGACCCAATAATTTTACTTCAACCACCAGAAAAGTTACAACCAGTGACAAAAACCTAAACGCGATATTTGCTTGCATCCCGTTAACATGGGAAAAATAATTATGCATGAGGAATATCTAGTCTTGATAAGTGGCACTAAACCTGTGTAGTTTTCAAAAATCTGGGTGGTTAAGGGTCCGGCTATGATCACAGGAGCCGACCTTCCTTTAACTAGCATCCATGGGGTTCTTCGTAGAAGGCCTAGTCTGCTAAGGTCAACGGTCCTTTTCTCGTTGTTTGTTGGTGGAAGCGGAAGCGATAGGTGTGGGAGCGGAAGCGGTTAACGAAATAGCCGCTTCCACATCCCTGGTTGAGAGGCCAATCGTTACATGAGTTTTACTGTACAGTATTAGGTATTGTTGCCACTCTAGTCACTGCAATTTGATCGATAATCTTGGTGGAATGGCGCGTAAATAGACGAACAAAACGATGTCATACTTTTTGCCCTTTTGGAAAAAGTATGACATCGTTGTCTCGCTCAAAAAGGAAAATGGCGCGAAATTGGCAAAACTTGCAAAAGATTTCGATATTCCAACAATGACGCTGACTGCAGTTTCGAAAAATGAGGACACTATAATTTGTAACTTTTTCTTATCAGCCTATACGCGAAAACACGATACAGTAAGCGGCAATACAAATCAGATAACACTTTTAACCCTTGCCAGGCTTTGGCATTGTACTAAAAAGCTATTTTAAGAACGATTTGATGCAGTCAGGCTATAACGACGCTTTTTCTGCGGTCCCATGAAGCAACGGCGGAGCCAAGGGGGGGGCGATCGCCGCCCATAAAACCTACCGAAGCAACTTTTTTTACCATCATTTTGTACAATTCGGAAAACAGCATTCGCGATAAGGCATTTTGCCTTCCAATTGTTTTGTCACAGCAATGCTGTGAAGTGTACTTCATCTCTCCTGAAATAGTGAACCGGTAATGAGACTTGACTGCCAAATGTTACTGAAATCGACCACCTAAACTTACTGGCTGGATCCGACACTGCCATGAAGTGACGTTATAGATAGGGCAATTCTGCTGTATTACTTTTTGTTCCGAAATGTTGCATGCATTCAAATAATTTTAGATTTTAAACTTTGTGATAAACCACTGGTTTGCTTTTGAAGCCATTTAATTATATTTCTTCACAAACGTGCAAACATGGATACAGGGCCGATGCAAGCCATTCCAGCGGGTTCCCTTTCAAAACAAACGTGGTCTGTTATGAACGGGTCTGTTATGAACGTGGTCTGTTTTGAGCGGTCTGTTATGAGCAGGTCTGTTTTGAACGGTCACCATTCCAGCGCCCCCATGTGTTTGCTTATGAAAACATCATCCTGTTTTGTGAGGACCGCAAAGCGGCTACATCGGCTTTTTGCCGTATCTCGCGAACCACTGTTAGCAATATTGACAAGTGAGAATTGTAAGTAAAGGTTTTTGAGCATTCTATCTGATAAGCCTCAAATATGTGTGTTGCATTTCAAATTTCGGGATAACAATTTATTTATGCGTATTTGGCTATTTTCGTTTATTTAGAAATTGGTTTTGCGCTTAACTGTTGGCAGTTTCTAAATAGTTTTTGTCCTGGATTCCTTGAAAGGACCACGACCACGGGTGTAGTGGGGGGAACGGCGTTCCCATACCTTTTTCACGTTTTGCATTGAAATGAGTTTGAAGTTGTTGTATAATGGCAATTTTTTGTGTGCGTTCCCACACCTTTTTTGTTAACACGACATCCCTGACCACAAATACCAAAAAAGTCACTCATCCTTGTTTTGTGAAGTGTTTGGACAAAATGCATTTTTTCTAAACTTGAAAAAATACGATTTTTCTGTTTTTACTGCAAAACGTTTGCCAATATCGTTTTTTTGAGTGTACCATTCAGAAGAACGCAAAAAATCCTACAAAAAGAGCGAAGATTTTTGATAAAACTTTACAACCTTTTGTGAAAATTTCAGCAATAACTCTTTTTACTTGTTGGTAGAATGCTGTAAGGCGTGAAAGTCAACATGTTCTTCGATTATCAGATTTTTTCGGTGTTTGGAACTGGAGATACGGGCCGTCGAAGGCGAAAAATGAAAAAACAGCACCTCAAAAAGATTTTTCCCCCTTAATCTCAAAAAAATGTTGAGATTTTTTGCCTAAATTTCTTTAAAGTTTCTACCTTGGTTGCTTTTTTATGCAGAATGAATTTTTCTACCATCCTTTGTTCTCTCTCCACAGGGCGTGGAGTGAAATCACTTTTTCTGGCTGCGGTAAAACCGGGTCTTTCCCGGTCTGACAAACACGCCTTTAGGACACCAAAAGATGAGCCGTCAAAAAACCTTTCTTACATTGTCTCATTTGTAGACGTACCTTCGGTGGTTCGCGAGATGTCGCACAAACCGCAATGAAAGACCGATATCCCCTCCTGCGGTCCTTTGAGGTCAAGTAACCGTGGCTCGACTTTTTTACAAATTTGATTACCGACTGTATTTGGTAAACGTGCATTGCCTCTGCACATTTTAAAATTACCAAATAGATTCCCTCTACACATCTCAAAATTGCCGGGACGTCCTAGACAGTCCGTTCCAGCACTCTTTCCCCCAAAATGCTCTTTTCCGTTGTAGGCTACATATCGCGTAGATAGGAACAAATTTTTGCAACACGCTGATGCTTCAGATGCTAAGTTCATCAAAATATTGCCTACACATGTTATTTACAGGCATTACAGCATTCATATAAAAAATCTAGGTTAGGCCTACACACGGTACCACTTGGAATCTGGTTAAATAAGCCAAGGTGGTGCGCAGGGTTGCGGAGTCGGAGGTAAAATATCCGACTCCGATCCCTTAACATCAAGGGAATGAAATTTGGCTGTTAAATCGATGGAAATGGTGGTGCACAGCTAAGAACTTGTACCATTTCAACAGGAATTCCCAACTTAACAGTGTGATGTAAAAAATGATCCAATTGGACATCCGGAGTCGGACAAAAAAATCCGACTCCGACCAAAAAGCTCCGGCTCCTCACGCCTCCGCAACCCTGGTGGTGCGTCCAATAATCGAAATTTGGCTGCTAACGAAATTTGGCTGCATTGACCAATAATGCTGACTGCTGTTTCCTGACATGACTACATTGCATAGCTGAAATATGATTTAGTGAAGATTTTGACATAAACCTACTCCAGTAAAAGCGGCGCATCCATCAAAAATCAAGAAATGAAGAGATGGTTTCCTTAACATTTGCAGTTAACTTGATAAAGTATGTCTTGCAGGGCATGCTTTGCTGGCTCTGACGGCACGCCGTGAGTAGACTTGTCAGTAACCTAGAAAAAAAAAGATTTCAGCGCCCAACCCCCGTATACAAAGATCCTTATTCTACATACACTTTGCTCATTGCGAATACAATAAGGAGTTTGCTGTATATTACTTGAATAATATTAATACCAAATTGCTACATGCCAATAGGAAAAATGTCAACCCTTCTGCAGTCAACCTGAAATAGTGTAGTACCACTGCCTTCTCATACACTGCGCGAATGTGTGTTCCATTCACTTCCATGTTCATTAACTTTACTTGATGTATGTTCTTCACTTTCTGAACCACGCAGTCGTTATTTTTGGTTCTCTTTTAACGCCCCCTTTGGACCAGCGCCCTAGGCAGCCGGCTAGCTCGCCTAATGGCAGCGCCGGCACTGCATGGATATATTTCGTCATTGTTGGAAAAACATTTTCCGTAGGTACGACGGATGAATAGACCATCCTTATGCCACCTATTGAACCATCAATGAACAACACACCAGAAAGGCCACCGTACGCCAATGACTGACACCCCTGGTTAAAGTCAAGAGAGCCTGTTTTACTGTGTCGGGTACAGAACTGCACGAACTATTGCAACTGAACAATCGATGTCGCCGCGATCTGTGCAATTTACCAAGGAACACATTTTGCGGCGTATATTTTTTTGCTATCGCACACATCAGCTTGAATCGCGAAACAAATCACCTCTCGCCACAGACGCACTTTCTCGATTTCGGCAGTTGACAAATGGCGCTGGTTCGGCAATTAGGATCTTGACGACTCAACATGCGAAAATTGCTCGAAACGTAAAATACAAGTCATCGCACGATCACGTAAATTATATATTAATACGCACAACATCTTAGTAAATTTTGGTAAAAAACAAACTGCAAATATCTACAATTACTCAGTTACACGAACTCCTATGAGACAAAGTATGCGATGGAACAGCAAAGATTTAGGAATCGCAATACTACTGTAACTTATCATTTACGAACTAATCAAGAGAGCAGGTATGCCATGAAGTGGTACTACGAAAAAAAAGAAAAAATCCCTTATTTGGGTGACACGTATGAGCGAAACGGACAAACTTGGATGAAGGTGAATGTTTAAACAAGGGCTAGCAGCGCAATGCCCGCCATTCCCACAGATGCGTGTCTTGTGGTCTGAAAAAGAACTGCCGAGAAACTACTTTTACGTGTTTCCAATTTCATTCGGTGATATTACAAGTACTAACCTACTTTAGAATCGGCAGGGTTTCATGTCTCGTAATATAAAAGTATGAGCAGTTTTGAATCCCCAACACTGTTTAACGGCACAACCTTGACGCCAACAAGAATAGCAAGTTCTTCTTAAAATAGGACATATTTGTAACCTGCTTTTAAACTCAACCTCTAACCAATCTACCCATTAATCTTAAGAACCTTTCAGTATATGAATCATATCACGGTACTTTACTGTCGTAGAACACAGACTTCAGGGCAAATTACAGCCGGCACGTTACCACTAATTGAGTTTTAGCAAATTTTTTCTGGCAACTTACGTAATATTGTACCTTTAGCAGATTACCTCGGCAAAGATACAGTTCGTTGGGTGTGCTACACTATGTTCATAATAGACACCGAGTGGCCATTGATTCTGATCAATATAACCAGGCTGGAATTTCGACAACGCCTATAGGCACATTGCTTCAACGTTACAAGCGAAGGAGAAATCAGACAACACCACTCGCTGTTGTGACAGCAACAAACTGAAGGGAGATCAGTGGGTTTAAAAAAACAAGATGAGAAAGAGTAACCGAATCCTCAAACATATCCACCACTGGTCAAGTATCTTTTAGGAATTCTTGACTTGGTTGACAGCGTGGATGTTTGTAGGTAGTCTTTGGAATTTCACTTCACAGTAAATTGACTCATGTGCCGAGAACCAAACTACAGTGGGTTCATAATTGCGAATATACCGGGTGTCTAGTTTATCACAAGGAATCGATAATTTATCCATTCAATTACACGGATTCCACCGCACAAACGCGGATGTTTGATAGGGAGTGGCTGGAGCCTTGTCTTGCACAGCAGTCATCGGTCGCCAGAAAGCTGATAGTTTGGGGTAACCCTTTTTGTTAAGACTTACTGTGGATGAACTTCAGCGGCTCTTTAAAAAACTTTCATCCAAGGAACGAAAAGCTCATGATTAAAAAGGTAGGATTAGAAATGGCAACGCATCTGATAAAAAAGGTTCGATAAGACTCCGAATCACCACAGTTTCAACAATGGTTAGCCTTGGTAACAAGTCACAACCTACAGACAAACCTAACACGAAGCGTCGATCGGAGTCAACTACAAGCAAGTTGTAAAACGGATGTTTTCAGCGTTGGAAGCACAAAATGTGCAGTTGATCAACCGCGATGGTGCACGAGAGTGCTCCAGCACGGGAAGAGCTGCTCAGTGAGAAGTAATGAAAGAATAATGCTCGAGAACTTATTTAACGCAAAGAATGCACTGCACAATGGCACAAGCAAAATTAGAGCAAGATGTGGAACTGAAGAGCAATAATGGACGTTTCTTCGCATTTTATACCAAGCAACGTCACGCCTGACGAAGCTGCCGAATGTCAGACTTGAAAATGCGTTAGAAGAGCTAAGTGAAGCCAAGTAGCACAGTTACTATGGCCAGCTGAAAACGAACTACAGTATATGTCTTCACAGAAACCGTTTGCATTTACGTCCGCGGTAACAGCAAATTTCTATTCTTTTGACTGATAAAACAATATGTAACCAGATTCAGAATTCTTGTCAGCAGTCACTCCATAGAAATCTTCCATTCCACTCGGTTCCAGTTTCTCGACACTGTCGTCGTCAAACAGCAACCACATTCCATGGCTTTTCACAATTGATACATAATGACCTCGATAAGGTCCGCTGCAAGCAAGGACAACAATGCATTACTGCTAAAGAACAAAACGCACTATCAACTGTGCGATTGTGCATGCATGCATTTAGCTCTTTACGTCACGACGCCAACATAACATTCAGATACAATCCGGTGATTTTGCACGGAAAAACAAATGATTATTCTACGAATAACTTCATGTTTTTACTAAACCATTTCAATAGCTTAGTCGTCGAGGAAACATTTCGTTATCTATGTTAAAAGCGATTTCCTACCTAACTTAGTGTCAAACTTCTATTTTCAAAGAATTTAAATTGGTTCTGCACTATGTCTTTTAATACCTGCCGCAAAAAAACTCACTGTATAATTCCAGAAAGTGTTTATTACTCAACAAAAAAGCGCAATAGATGAAAGCAAGCGCGAAGACTGCGTTTTTTAAACGATTTCATCGACGCATGCTAACATGCGCAGCTTCAGCACAAAAAGCAATGCAAGTATACGAAGATATTTTACAAAGTACAAGCATGGACAGCAAACTCTACGTCTGCACACAAGCGAAACGAACCATCGCTGATTTGTACTCAGTAGCAAGTTCACCGCAGAACAACAAAAAAACACGTCGACCACTCACGATCCACAGTGAACCACCACTGCGATTAAGTCATAGAGTCGTTCTGGATTGCTGGCGTCATCGGTGGTGTTGAACAGGCGCAGCTCGAAAGGAAACACAACGCGGTATGTCAACTTAGTGTATTTGTTCAACTGATCGCAATACTTGAAGCGTTTCAGGTGCAGGGCCAGAATGGTTGGAAGCTTTTTTATTCTCATTCTGAAAGGGAAAAAGCACGGGTATCAGGTATCTGTTCCTATTCGAAAGCGCAACGTCACTGTTCCATAGTAAGCGTAACCATGCACGTATAAGATGGTGGCAAAGTCGATTTACATGTCACGAACCATTCGAAAGGTCAGCACCAAACAAACAATTGTGTGTTGGTGCGGAATCACTTATTATCATGAAATTTCGATTCCGTCTTGTACATTGCTCTGTACTCGAATCAAATACAGGTTAATGTTTCCACTTAAAATTTTCTTGACATCAGGATAGCAACGATCCAGCCATACGAAGGAAAACGTAGACCATGTGAAACTGTTTGGTAACTTTCACGCAATTCGACTACTGATTTCAGCAAACGAGTTCTTCGAGCAATAGAGTAGGCTATCTTCGTAATTGTTTGTAGGTATATATTTCCAATTTTTGCATTATTGTACACTGTACTTTCAAATTTGAGCGCATTTGCTAAGGCGAGATTCGCTTTCGACGCACTTCAGAGATTTTCAGTCGGTGTGCAGTGGAAAAAACGCAATTTCACTCAATCGTTTTAAAAATTATTGATTACAGAAAATACCAGATTCTCGTCTGCGTGAGCAGGTGCGGGAATTAGAAACCGCCATTTTATATTGTGAACTAAGTAAAGCAAGATGTCAGAAAAGCGCTACCAAACAGGGTTGACTAACAGCGAAATACTGATAAATGCGACAGGCAGTGTTAGAGTAGTGACGGAGATGTTTGCGAAAGGGGAAAATACAGCTTCCAAACTAAGCCCTGGAGAAAATTCTAACCAAAAGGAAGGCATCAAAATGAGTGAGAGCCAAAAAAATGCACGCAGGTTCATCTCTAAGCAATACAGTAAAATTAATCGACTTGTGTGTGCTCGGTGTGCTATCGACTCGCCAAGGTCTTGGCATAGGATCCGATAAATATAGCTGAGGTCACTGTTAAACTTGGTCTCGTAAATTTAACCCTGGTTCTGTTTACGTCCAAATCACAATAAAACTGGACGGTTTTAGCCATCTTGGACTCAACTGCACCACTCTCCTACAGCAGCCGATCGTGGTTACGAAGCAGACAAGTGTCTGTTTTTTTGTCTTTTTGCAACCAATCCACGGAAACACATGGTTGAAAGGACGAATCATGTCATTAACTCCCAACTACGCATCCTCCATACTGTTTTGTAGCAAAAATAACCATGACAGCTGACGACACCATGAAAAAAAGCGATGTCTCACCACACAGTAACAATTTCTTCTTGGTTACGCCTGGAAAAATTTAAATTCAACAGATTTCTCAAAAGCTTTATACTGCTATGGTTACTATACTGTAGCTATGACGATGTGTATCGTTTTGGGAATCTCTGGGGCGCGTTTTGTTTCCTTTTCTACAAACACCTCTCCACGAAACCAAAACACTTCACGTCGATTACAACTTCAAAAAACGCATGCGCGTTTGAGCCACCCAAGTAGCTTAATCGTCATTGGCATCGTTTAGAGGTGTGTGCTGACTCACAACTGTTTTCTGGGGGAAAAAATAATCATACCTGAGTCCAGAGCCCTGGTATTGTTTAGGATTCTAGTAAGAGTTGAAGATACCTACTCTGTAGGCGGCGGCGNGCGATTCTTGGCTGCTGTGAAAGGATTCCTNACGACAGATACTAAGCCCAGGAAGTAACGGTTAGCCTGAATCTCTGTTCGACTTCTGCTACCGCTTTCTCTTAGTTTGTATTAAAGCCTTTAGAAACCTGAGTTAAATGTATTCGTCAAGTTCGCCGTGGCTGAGGCAGATGTACACCACGCAAGTTTTTCCAAGGATTTTTACAAGCGCAGAACTTGATGTACAAGTATTCAAAAGGTATTGACCACAAGCAACCTGGTGACATTTGCGTAATCCGCACAGCGGTCCCAACCGCAAATCAATATTAAGAAGCATCAACCAAAGAACTACCACTTGCCCTGACCATATAAAAAAACAATACTTGGGAAGTCTTGCTTTAAACTGCATCACTGAGTGAGTGCTATGCTTTAGAAATGTTTTCTGAAATATATATTATTTAACAGGCAACGTATTGCTGAAAAAATTAAATGAAGAGCTGAATACTTGTACTCGCGCTTAATTTTTATAAATTAGATTTTGCATTTACTGTTTTTGTAAATGAAGTTAGGCATTCCAAGTTTCTTGAATGAGTACAACAATAGGCCTTTTCCTTACATCTCGGTTTTCAACCTCACCAAAACGAAATTGTCACATTTTCTTCAAAAATTCAAGACTATTTCTACCTCACCGAACTTTTTGACAACTATCCAAATAAAACAGGTATCTGCCCACTTATTTTCATTCTAAAATAGGTCCAACACAAACGAAATGTACGTGAATGGTACATAACTTAATGCATAGCTATAGAATGAACAAAAGCTGCTACGTGCTTACTGAATCTGTGCTTCTTGCTTGCTGCGACAAACTTCACAAGAATACTTGTGTTCTCCGCTAAGTGTTTGCTGGTTGCTGAACACCCTGAAAAGCAGAATTAATGTCTAATGTTTGGAAAATTTGCCTAACGTACTGGTTTACACATGCACCACACGACATTGCAAGGTGCTCGCACACAAAATGAAATCGGAGATTCAAATGTATCATACTTATTCGAATCAGGTAACCAATACGATTCACGGCACTGCGACTATATCTAACTCCACCGTCAAAACAACGCAACGTTATTTTGTGAAATGTTGAAACGCCTCATTGAAAATGGCATGAAATTTCATGAAGCTGTAACTTATTTTTCAAATCGTTCGCCGTGATCTTAAACAACTGTAAACTTTAAAAACACAAAACAGTACCTGCTGCTAAACAATGCGCAGTACCTGTAGCTTAAAATGTGCATGTATCTACCGATAAATATCACACCACTCACAACCTACATTCTATCAAAAACACACTTCGCGAATGCAAATCATGTTTCCAGAAGGTGCTGTTGAAACTCAAAAGCAGTCACAAAGCAGGGGAAATAGCTGAAGCTCATCAGGTTTAACCTTAGATAAACCTGACTGATATTGCTAGCTTTATGTGTTAAGATTGGTAGAAACTTTCAAGCGGTTTGTGTTCTTTGCACACATCAAAACATATTAAGCCGTAAAAACGCAGTAACCATCAATTGAAACGTAGCAATATAGTGGCTGAATTACGTATCATCTTTTTGCAGACAGCTGGGGGAAAATGATGCTGCTTTCGATTTATGAAGCTTCTGAGACTCACCAAGCACCTTTTCTAACCTTAATGCAGATCGCACAATAAAATATTAACCTATTTTGAAAGTCCATACTCAATACACGGAACAGTTTTTTATCACATTCATTCGAACATAGAAACATTGCATTAAAAATGTTATTTTGTTCAGTCTCGTCAGTGCAGCACTACGCGGTTAATTCTCTTAAAACCTCTTTATAAGACCGCAAACAATATCATGATAAATACCACCAAGTTTTACAAATAATGTCTTTGTTCAGCGAAATCACTTTTACAAATACAAGTGTCAGCAGTTCAATAAGTTGATTTTGTGGAGTTCTAGTCTTATATTTCACCTGACTACATGCAATCTAGTTTTACTCCAATCCCTAGAAAGTGATTTTTAGTTCTTCGAACTTCATTGTCAAACACATGACCTGCATTACTATGCACTCACACACAACTTCCAAAACTATAGTGTGGCTGTGCATATCTCATAAAACGCAACTTTTTATTAAAAAAGTGGAATTACCTCAAACAATGCGTTATAGACGTGTTTTGTTCTATATCAACAGACAAATCCAAGAAGTCCTCATCTTTCGTTTTGACCTACAAAATGAAGATGACCATGAAACAACCGCTTTTTCATAATTTCAACAGCAACTATTCAAACTTAATCGCGTAGATCCACTACTACGGCAAAAAAGCCAATAAGTCAGGTTTGCCGACAGATGTGTGTAAAAAGGTATAGGAATCAGTCAGGGTCACGTCTGTATCAGCTTGATGAACTTTATGAAGACAACGAATGCGCAAGTTAATCCTATACGTGACGACATACGACAGCAAATTCAAGGGCTAGTACCGAGGAAGGCAAGCACGAAGCGACGAATGGTAAAATCAGTGAGAAAATCTGATACCAACCACGAATGAATCGCGGTGAAAAAAACATTGCAAAGTAACGAGAGGCGATAACAAAAATTTCGGAACAGATATCAACGAGCCAAGAACAACTACTACATTGGCAAAAGAAGCTGTGGGACAAATCTAAAAAATAAGAAGTACACTTTTAAGGCGGTGCGTCCAGCACGCCACGTCGCACCAAGTTTGGTGCAGATCACGATATAATTACTGTTTGTGACGTCGACAATCATTGTTTTTTCTATATCGCTCCCATTCGAATATCATCCATTACAATCTCTGAAGCTTGCTGAACATCCATTCTGATCAATTACCCGATGTTGACATTGCGCTTCCAACTAAACTGTTTTTTTTCTCTGAGACATTTCGAGCATTGGTCCGAAATAGCAAACTTTCCGTCATCTTTCGTTTTCGGACACGAATTGACTTGACTTTTTCGGCCATTAAAAAATCGGTCAATGACGGAAAAAAACAGTCTACAATGTTTCAACTATATTCACTACTTTCAACTATGCAAGGTGACGAGTCGATTCATCAGCAAATCTTTTAACAGGAAATTCATTTCACGTAACTATACGCATCCTCAGCCATGAAATCTGCAAGCAAAAGCTTACGGGTGAAATCGACCAGCAGCTTCCGCCGGCTGCAAAATTGTAGCTTGAATTAGCAACTGTGACGTCACAAGCATTGAAATATGACGTCATTAACTTTTGTCAGCGTGTTTAAGCAATTTTATGCAATGTTTTATAGGCCCTCAACGACCCCTATCTACGCTACACCCTATCTATTCAAATCCACGCCATCTGGCAACACTGTTCGACAACACTATACGGTAAGCAAGCCCGAACAGGGTGACCAGACTGGGCACGGTTTATTCTGCCAAACACTTACGAAATTCGGCCAAATTCACTGCCAAAATTACAAATAATATATTGCCAAAATCTATTCATTAAACGATTTATGTTAACAATGAAACTTGTTAGTAAAATTCGAAATTTTAAAGTGGGGCCCTTGGCCCATACGTTCCGTTCTGTTCCTCCACTCCTGCATTCTGATATTGTTTTTCATGGCATCGACAGCCAGCAGAGCTGCCTGAAGTGGAAGTAATACCATACCAAATGCCTTACACCAGGGTTTTTTAAAGGAAAATGTTAGGTACCCGGTGTGGACCTGTAGGGACCCAATGGACACAAATCAGTTGCCTGAAACACCTTTAAAAAACCTGCCTTACACTATTTCGTTTATTTTGAATTGTCATTTCAGCCAGGGCTATAGAGCCCAGGGTTGTGGAGTCAGAGTCGCAAAAAGTCGGAGGTTTTTGGGTGGAGTCGGATTCCTAACATCACTAACAGTCGGAGTCGGATTTTTTTATCTGACTCCGGAAGTCCAACTGAATCATTTTATACATTGCGCTCCTAAGTTAGGAAACCTAACTCGTGCCTGTTGAAATGGTACAATTTCTTTTGAAATTTTTATTGAAACTGAGAATTGTTGTTGTGTACCATGATTTCCATTGATTGTTAGTTGCTACAAAATTGTGACAGCCAAACTTCATTCATGTTATGCTAAGGAGTCGAAGACTTTGGAAAGGTCGGAGTTGGAGTTTATCTCCGACTCTGCAACCCTGGTGGAGCCGGAACGCATATTTTAAGCTCCGGATCCAGGCATCAAATTTTTGGTTCTGTATTTGGTTCCAACAGCTAAAGTTTTTGGCTAAGGCTCCAGAACGATTTGGTCCATTTAAAACTGTAGTATCGATTGTACAAGTTGTTTGCCCACGACATATGACTGTGGAACTCCAGTTCCACCATCTGAAAGTTTTTGGCTCCGGCTCCACAACCCTGGTTTCAGCAATAAATATACTTTGCCTGTACAAGTACCTCCACCAAACTCCGCCTGTATTGATTGCCATTTAACTATTTATTTTCATTTAACTATTTCATTTCACTATTTATTTTATTTAACTATTGGACTATCTCACGACCGGAGTTGTGCATTGTTAGTGTAAGAAGAACCATTATATTTCTAACCAGGGCTATGGAGCCGGAACTCTTATTTCCGGCTCTGGCTTCAGGCATCTAAAATTTTTGGCCCCACCACCAGCACCAACATCTATAAATTTTTGGCTTCAGCTCAAGAATGATTTGGTCCACTGAAAACCACTGTATTATTTGTACAACTTCGCTGGCCCCACAACCAAGGGCTGTGGAACCGGAACCCAAATTTCAGAGTCCATTTTCACAATCAAAAAGTTATTGGCTCTGGCCATACAAAATTGCTTGGGCTCCGGTTCCACAGCCCTGCTTCTAACCAAGTTAGGAGTATGTTCCAGACATTGTTTTTTTTCTGACCTTGCTAGGGATGGCCAAAATATGTTAACACGAGTGCACAGCATGCTTCAGGACATATCTTTTAAACACTTATTGCAGATACAATAGATTGCTGAGGACACCAAGTGTTCTTAGTGACTGTGCAGCATGTAAAAAATGGGGACCCATCTTTTACAATATGCTTTAAAAGTTTTGTGAATTTATGGACGTAAGGTGCTTTTATCTGTGGTGATTCCATGAAAGATCACCTAGTTGCACAGCCGCTTTCCTTGCCTGGAAAAGGTAACCATTTTTGTGTGATTGAACTTTTCATACAAACATAAAATAACTATGAAACGGACAATAGCAATAATAATGGGAAACGTTTTCAGCACAGAACATACTACCAATAGCATAAGAGTACTCACAGTTTCACATGTAAGGCATAAAGAGTACTCACAGTTTCACATGTAAGGCATCTAGTCATTGTTGTGTAGGTGCCTTGGAATATATCATTTATCCAAGTATTGTTGCTATCTGGATCTTCCTCATGGCTAATGCCTGGTGAGCTTCCGTTACCACAACTGTCTGATGATTTGACACTGGAAGGACCTTTCTTGGTTTGACGTGACCTTGAAAATAATCTGAAGCTTTTTGTAGGTGTAGCATCAGGAGGCGATATACCAGAACTTGGCTTATTATCATCACTACTTCCATGGCTCTGTTCTGACAGATGCCCATTCAATATGATGTTCTCTCCACCATCAAATGTTGATGCTGGAGAATCAGAAGTTGTAAGTGACGACGTGGACCCAGTAGTTTTGGCTGTACTTTGAACTTCATCAGCATTTGACTCCGAGGAGCTCAGCACTACATCACCTGAAATAAAGGAACTGCCTCCAACTTTGTTGGACATAGGTCGAAAATCTTTTTCTTTTCGCATTCGGCTAAAAATGCTCAGGCGGTCTCTTTTCACAGCAGTGCCTAATGCTGTTGAGACTTGCAATTCCAACTGCTTTTTTCGTTCCAGTTCAGCTTTCTTTTCTTCAACAAGAGCTAAATGAATTGAATTCAGAAGATGATTGAAAAGCTCATGAGCATCATGCTGCATGTAGTTGTCAAAGGACTCTGGAAAAAAGAGCACACGGGGTCTACGTTTTGTCCACGTAATTTTGCAAAAGAATTCAAATGCATTCATGGAATTTTTTCTTATTTTGTGTCCAAGCTAATATATTGGGTAAAACTAAACTTGCTCCAAAGATGACTTTTGTTGTATACTCAAGATTAATAGAGCTAGTTTTGTCAAAAAAGTCAAGTTTTGTTTGTAAGCTTGTGCTACCTTGCTTCCGCTAAGAATTCTGGATGCAAGCAATAAGTTTCATACACTTAATTTAACAAATCAATAAAATGTTGATCTTTTATAACTAACCCTGTTTGGTGAGTTAAACTGATGCTTTACAACTTTTCCTTTCAATGTGCAATCTGAATCGATTTTTTGCTACAGATGACTACCTCATGTCACAAATCAGGAATTGCACTGCAATATCAAACCAACTCAGTTAAAGTCATGTGCAACCATGTTGCAATCAAACAGTTGCGACTAAGAGGCTCAATACTTTATTACTGTTTGCCTTGTAACATCAGCAATGATTCAAGGTGCATCAATGGTGATGAACTTAACTCTCAAGTTGTATGAAATTATCTCATGTGGAAAAATGCTCTGCTCAAGGTTGAGAGCAACTATGTCCAACTCGCGGCCCAGAAGGACATAATTGTGTTGGTACATATCTTATGGCAGTATGAAAATTCCAATGTTAAATCCTCACTTCAAGACTTTCTTGATGAATTAATGCAAAACACCAACAAAGAATTACAGTATTACAATGCAGCTTGTGTGGTAGTGTGTTTTCTTGCAATAAAAATTTTCTTGTTAAATGTCACAGAAAAACGTCCTAACATCTACAAGCATTAAGCAGATCTTGATCATAAATTACGAAACATTTCAAGTAGCAGCAAATATTCTGTGGAAATGCTAACCAAACAATTTTGTCTGTTACTGTTCATTTGTACAAGCTAAAAAATAAGCATACCAAGAAGCTATTTTATGATGACAATGGTCATAGTTTGCCATCTCAAGCTACTTTTAGAGGGTCATTCCATGTCAACTGTCCCAGCCAGTCAACCCACCATCTCAGCAGATTCTAAATTTTTTTTTAATTGTTTAAGGTTTCGTGAAGTTATGGACCATACAAAATGACTACTTTGTGGTCAATGAACTGCAATGACTAACAAGAAAATAATCAATTTCAGAACTCATTCTTACTGTGTTCATTTGATTGTTGTGAAAACTTGCCAAAAGGTTGTCTCAAGTATCTTATCTTCACTTGCAAGAAAAATTTCAAAAAATCCATGTGCTTATCCCAATCTTGGGGCAAAGAAAATAGGTAGTCATCAAAATAACTCATGCGTTACATAAATTTTGAATGGTATAGTCAAGTGGGGTAAAAAATTTTTTTCACAATGTTGGGGTAAAAAGTAACTACCTCCCTTAAAACCTATTGAAAAGAAAATAAGTTTCAAATGAATTGGTGCTATAGAGGCATTCACTGAGACATTGTTTGTAAAATATTTGTTCCAACCTAAATCCTCTGTTGGGGTAAATACAAACTACCCCCTTAACTCCTTGGCGTCTGGGTGGTTTTGGTGATTTTCGCAAAAAAAACAGCAGTTTTCGGTTGCCTTACCAACGCACTAGCTCCTCCGCCGATTGCGCTAGAGAGCTGTTCAACGGCTCAAACGGATCGGCCAGTCTAGTAGATTGCACTTGAAAAAAATATTTTGCCTGGGGGGTG